>Ga0255753_1000027_pt1 | contig 152736 bp, 143 predicted proteins | sample 041ome_10_FD_179953 | JGI IMG/M metagenome (GOLD analysis project Ga0255753, IMG submission 179953) | Coastal salt marsh microbial communities from the Groves Creek Marsh, Skidaway Island, Georgia - 041412US metaG (version 2) | ecosystem: Environmental > Aquatic > Marine > Intertidal zone >...
AAGTTAGCTGGAACAGCCCAGCACGTATTCAGATCTATTTCTTCAAAACGCTGATCCCTGTGGCGGGTGCGTTGTTGATGATCCAAGGGGTGGCCGAAATGGCGCGCTGCTGGATCGCGATGAAAACAGGCAAATGGCCTGAACGCATCGCAGATGTGAAAGAAACAGAAGACCTTCTCATCGACGGAGATACGAACTGATGACCGATCCTCAAGTAGCGATTTTAATGCTATGCCTCTTCATTTTGTTGGTTCTTCTCGGGTTTCCGATTGCCTTCACATTGATCGCCATGGGCGTAGCGTTTGGATATTATGCATATTATGCAGGCGCGCCTGAATCGATTGCAGATATCTTTAACAACAACATTTTTTACCTTTTGAACCAGAACACCTATTCGGTGATGGAGAACGATACGCTGGTTGCGATCCCACTGTTCTTGTTCATGGGGTATGTGGTCGAACGCGCGAACATCGTGAACCGCTTGTTCTTCTCACTCTATCAGGCTGCGCACAATCTGCCGGGGTCCTTGGGGATTGCTGCACTGCTAACCTGTGCAGTGTTTTCCACGGCTTCTGGTATTGTGGGCGCGGTTGTGACACTGATGGGGCTGTTGGCCTATCCTGCGATGAATAAGGCAGGCTATGACAAAAGTTTTGCTGCTGGTATCATCTGTGCGGGTGGGACATTGGGTATTTTGATCCCACCATCCATCATGCTAATCGTCTATGCTGCGATTGCGGAACTTTCACCATTGCGCCTTTATGCAGCGGCGGTGTTCCCAGGGTTGCTGTTGGCGGGTCTTTACATCGTTTACGTGATCGTTCGGGTGAAAATTAACCCAAGCCTTGCACCGATGCCTGCGAAAGACGACATTCCGCCTTGGGGTGTGGTTTATTACAACCTTTTGATTTCGTTCGTGCCATTGACTGTTTTGATCCTATTGGTTTTGGGGTCAATCTTGGGCGGTTTGGCAACACCCGCCGAAGCGGCGGCCATGGGTGCACTTGGCGGTTTGGTTTTGGCAGCGATCTATCGCGAATTGACATGGACCAAGGTCAAGGAAAGTGTGTTCCTAACGGCCAAGGCGACCGCGATGGTATGTTGGTTGTTTGTGGGGTCATGGACCTTTGCCTCAATCTTCTCATACCTTGGTGGACACGACATCATCGAACATTGGGTTCTTGCGCTAAATCTTGAGCCTTGGCAGTTCTTGGTTCTTGCGCAGTTGATCATCTTCCTTCTTGGATGGCCGCTTGAATGGTCAGAGATTTTGATCATATTTGTTCCAATCTTCTTGCCAATGCTGGAAACATTTGGGATCAATCCATACTTCTTTGCGATGTTGGTTGCGCTGAACCTGCAAACTTCGTTCCTAACACCGCCCATGGCGATGTCGGCCTATTACCTAAAGGGCGTGTTGAAGAACCAAATCGAATTGATGCAGATCTTTAAAGGGATCATGCCATACTTGGGAATTGTGATTTTCTGTATGGTGATGATGTATCAGTTCCCAGGTCTTGCGCTTTGGTTCCCAGATTACTTGTTCGGAAAATGGGTACCATAAGTGAATAACGATCTAACACTTCTTTCGGCGGTTGAGGCCGCCGAAGGCATAAGAGCAGGGCGGTTCAGCTCTGAACAACTTGTGTCGCAATATTTGGCCCGTATCGACGCGACCAATGATGAAATCAATGCATGGGCTTATTTGGATCGTGACGGGGCCGTTGAGCGGGCGCGTCAGGCCGATTGGTTCCGCAAATTGGGCCGTTCGCTGGGGCCGCTGCATGGTGTCCCAGTGGGGATCAAAGACATCATTGATGTGCGCGGTATGCCGACGGGTTTAGGAAACGCAACACTTGGCGGTCATGTGCCCACCACCAGCGCACGCGTTGTTGAAAACCTGCTAGAAGCGGGTGCCGTGATCATGGGGAAAACCACGACCTGCGAATTGGCTTATATGACCCCGACGACCACAACGAACCCACATAATGCCGAATATAGCCCTGGCGGGTCCTCGGCGGGTTCGGCGGCGACGGTGGCCGCACGTCATGTTCCTATCGCTATTGGATCGCAAACCGGTGGTTCCGTAATTCGACCTGCATCTTATTGCGGGACATATGGGTTTAAACCCTCTCGCGGCGTTACCTCTCGCGTTGGGTTTTTTCAAACCTCTGCAACATTGGATCAGGTGGGTGTGTTCACCAACGATCTAAAGGATGCGGCGATGCTCTCTGATGTGATTGGCGGATTGGACCAGCGGGATGAAGCCAGTTATGATTGGCCGCGCCCTGATATGTATGCAGGTGTCACATCTGATGCGCCAGTTCGGCCATCATTTTGTTGGTTTGATATGCCATATCATGACCAATGCGATCAGGATGTTCTGCAGGCGATGGAACAAATCGTTGATATGCTGGGCGATCAGGTTGATCGCCTGCCTGTTGCCCCAGAATTGGCGACACTGCCCGCGGTTCATAAAATCATCTATGATTATGAAATCGCGCGAAACCTTGAACCGCTGATTGCAAAAGGGGCTGACACACTGTCTGTGGAACTGACCGATGCGCATGAACGCGGTATGCAGATTACCAAGGTGCAATACCACGACGCACTGGATGTTAAACTGTCATGTGAACGTTTCTTTACCCAGCATTACATGGACTATGATGCGATCATCGCGCCATCCGCGACAGGCATTGCCCCGTTGCGGTCCATGGGGACGACAGGAAATGCGATCAACTGTTTGATTTGGACGCTTGCGGGTTTGCCCTGTCTCACCTTGCCGCTATTTTTGGGCGAAAACGATATGCCATTTGGATTGCAATTGATCGGCGGGAAGCAAGAGGATGATCGCCTGTTCCGCACATCTGCGTGGCTGCAACACTATCTTCAAAACGATATCAATGAAGAGGAGAAGACGAATGTCTAAACTTGTCAACTTGATCACGGGCCTTATTGGCTTTGGCCTATTTGCCGTGTTCATCATTGGTTTGTCGCATTCCATTTCAACAGGTTTCGCAGGGTTTATGGGCGGTTTGCCGTTCATGTGCATCGCGATCTTTGTTTTGGCTTTGGCGCTTTATAACCTGTGGGAAGATACACTTGGCCACAAAGATTAAGGGTGGCATTGCCGTCCTTTGTGCGACAATGCTTTTTGGGATGGGAACCGCACCGAATACGGTCGAGGCCGCATCTTTTGCCTGTAGCGAGGCACAGCGGCATTCGTTCGCTGTGACGACCAGTATGACACCTGCGTATCCGGGGCGTACGATTGATTTTACAATCAACGGGAGTGATATCACCGCGGATGGAGTGTTTTTTCATACTGCCTACGATGTAACATATCTGTCTGATCAGGCAACAAATCTGTCATTTCGGGCCCATGCCTTAGATGCGGATCGTGAAGACATCTTTTTGTTCATAGAACAAACACTTTATCACACAGCCATCGTGAAATATGGGCGCGAACCCTCGATCCAGTTAAACATTTTGACCTGTCAGCCCAAGGCTGGGTGATCAATTTGCCGCAAGGAGCAGTTTAGAACCATGTTGTCCAAACTTGTTGATTTTGACCGTTTCTTCACCCGTCGTATGGTGCCTGTGGCAATTGCAATAATTATAACCGCGATTGTCAGTTTGTGGGTCGATCCACAGCCGAATGAAGGCAGCGCAAACCAAGAAACAGGTCAGGATCAATAAACCCTAAACGGGTGTCGTATTCTTGCGTTCCGACAGTAAGAAATAGAAAATCGCCAGTATGACAATTGCACCCCCTGCAATGGTCAAATGAGAGGGGCGCTCATCAATAATCATCCATACCCACAATGGTCCCAAGACAGTTTCCAATAACATCAACATACTGACATTTGACGCGGTTGTGTAACGTGATGCACGGGACAGCATTACAAAGGAAACTGGCAATATAATCAGTCCAGTAAGAGATATAATTAATGTACTGCTTAACGTGACATTTGTTGCGGTTGAAGAAAGTGCAAAGGCCGTTAAACCCGCAATCAATGCGCCAATCCCTAGGGCGAGTTCAAATTCAACAGTCCGATCCTGCCGCACCACAATGAAATTGATGGCAAGGCTAAAGGCCACCGCCAATCCCAGCAATGCGCCCATTACGGTCTGTACATTGAAATCAATATCGTCGTATAAATCACCGTAAACGGAAATCACAATCCCCAACATTACGGTCAAGATGATGCCCCAAGATCGGAGGCTGGTGCGTTCCCCCAAAAACAGCGCGCTCAGGATCACGGAAATGATCGGAACGGTGGCCACAGCCACCAAAACGATCGCAACAGGGGCCAGGGAAATCGCGAATGCAAAAAACGATGTGTTTGCGATTTGACAGATGATCAGCGCGACAAAGCTTTTGGAAAAAATCCGTTTGGATGTGTCGATGCTGCGACGTCTTTTGTTCAGGCCGATCAATAGGAAAACCATGCCTGCCAATGTTGCGCGCCAGGCCAACATCGCACCTCCGTCCATCTGCGACAGGCGCATAAACAGACTGTCTGGCGTTAAAATTAACGCGCCAATCAGGGCCAGAAATATTCCGAATTGCGATTGCTGCATGGGGGTCTTTTCTGGCTTGGGTTAAATGACTGACGCTTTGATGACGCGTGAGGTCTGTAAATTCAAGATGTGATCCAATTTTCGGATCATGCCATAACAATGCAATCTTGTGCAGCATCTGACCATTGTTGGCCTACGGGACAGAATTTTGTGGGATCTGCGTTTCCACCCGGACAACTGGGCAGGGTCTGCGCAGTAAGTGAGGTTGATGTGAATGTCAATGCAGTGATGCTAGCCAAGATAAATTTCATTCCAAATCAACTCCTAAAAATTTTGTTTTAAAGGCGATTGCCAAATACTCTTTGGAGGCGCGCAGATATTCTTTGCGCGTTGCTTCGATCTGATCCGCGTGCTCTTCTGTTGGGACTTCACCCGCGTCTTTCAACTGTTCCAAGTGTGTTCGCGCCATGATGTATTTACGTTCTGTATCATCCAACAACGCGGCGCAGACTTCGTCAATATATCTCATTCTCTCGGTCATTTTGATTTCGGGACGATGCGATAGGTGTTGTCACCACGGGTATTACATCGGCGACAGACCGTGCGGGTCCTGGCGGCGTGTAACGTAGCCTCTTTCCCAACAACCAGTATCAAATTCGAAATGTCATGGGAAAATTCATGCTGACAGCGCGCGCAGGTCAAAACCATCTTATCCCCTTCATAATCCCCAAGTATTTTGGATTTCAACATTATCGTCTGTCCAGTTTAAAACCAATCCAGAACCACCCGCATGAACAAATAGTTCGGTGTCAAAAGTACAAATGCAATCAAGAATTTACGGATGCGCAGATCCCATTTTCCCAAGTCGTCTGTATGTGTTGCGTCGCTCATCTTACTATCCGTTGTTAGAGGGGTGAGGTAGCTTTGCGATGTATCGCGTCAACAGGGGTGGAGTTGAAATGAAAAATGCGACGAAGGTGTCTCCGTCGCATTCAATTATCTATGAAGTCTGATTGTGATTATGTGCGTTTGCGCATCGGTTTGCTGTCGGCGCCTTTGCCCCCCATTGCGGCGGCCTCACGGCGGGCCTTGTTTTTCTTGCTGTTGAACTTGCCAACCTTGGGCGCGCGCATGGGTTTGCTTGGATCACTTGCGCCTTTGCGCACCTTGGACTTTGGTTTGGCCTCAGGTTTTGGTGCACTGTTGCTTGGGGCAGGTTTGGCATCCTTCTTCTTGAAGGGCGCAACCACACCTTCTGGCAATTCCTTGGCACGTTTCGGCTTTGCTTTGAAATCCCGCTTTTCTGTGCGTTTTGGGCGATCATCGGATTTGCGCCGATCTGGGCGTTGTTCCTTTGGTGCATCACCAAGCGGGTGAAAATTCGATTTCCGTCTTGGGGCATCCCCATTTGAACGTCCGAGTGGACGTTCGGGTTTGCGGTTGCGGTCCGCGGGTGGGATGTTTGGTGCCTCACTCAATTGCTTGACCACTGCGCCCTCGACGCGGGCGTCTGGGCCAACAGATTTGAAAAACCCATCCACACTTGGCGCGCGCAGTTCAATGAAACTGTGATTGCCCTGAATGCGTATCGCACCGATATCGGTTTTTGTGATATCGCCCGCCTTGCACAGCATCGGCACAACCTGACCAGGGGATAGGCCATCGTCACGGCCCTGTTCCAGACGTAGCCAAACGCTTTCGCCGAAATCTTGATATGTTTTCTTGGGCTGACGGGCAGGGGCCTCATAGGCCTCTGAAATATCCTCAGGTGCAGACATTTTTTGCGTATAGGTTTCCAAAAACGCGGCTGCAACACGCTCTGCACCGTATAGGTCCAGTAGTTTGGATACCATGTGTTCATGCGCGGGGTTTGTATCGCGTGTCCAAACATCATCTTCCAAAATGCGTTCATGGTCCTTGGCCAACACCTGATCCGCTGTTGGCGCTGATCCCCATTCGGCGTTCAGTTTCGCAGATTTTAAAATACGTTCTGCCTTGCGCAGGTTATTTGGCGGAACGATTAAAACGGATGTCCCTTTTCGTCCTGCGCGGCCTGTCCGACCAGAACGGTGCAAAAGCGTTTCGTGGTTTGAGGGCAATTCCGCGTGGATCACCAAATCCAATTTTGGCAAGTCAATGCCACGCGCGGCCACATCGGTGGCCACACAAATGCGTGCACGACCGTCGCGCATCGCCTGTAGCGCGTGCGAACGTTCCGATTGCGACAATTCACCTGATAAACACACAACCGAAAAACCGCGGTTTGATAGGCGTGTGGTCAGGCGCCCAACGGTGGCACGGGTATTTGCAAACACGATGGCACTGGGCGCTTCGTGATAGCGCAGGACATTAATGATTGCGTTTTCACCATCATGCTTGCCCACCTTGATCGCCCGATATTCGATATCCGTGTGTTGGGATTTTTCAGCCAATGTTGTGATACGAATGGCGTCACGTTGATATTTTTTGGCCAGTTGGGCGATCCCCTTGGGGACTGTTGCAGAGAACAACAGGGTACGCCGTGTGTCTGGCGTTTCATCAAGGATCATTTCCAAATCTTCGGCAAAGCCCAAATCCAGCATTTCATCCGCCTCATCCAAAACCACAGCGCGGATTTGTGATAAATCTATGCTGCCGCGCATAATGTGATCGCGCAGACGCCCAGGTGTGGCCACAACGATATGGGCACCGCGTTCCAATGCGCGTCGTTCATCGCGCATATCCATGCCCCCAACACAAGAGGCCATAACAACCCCCGCCTCGGCATAAAGCCATTGAAGTTCGCGTTTGACCTGCATCGCCAATTCGCGTGTGGGCGCAATGACCAAACCCAATGGCGCGTCCGCGCGTCCAAATCCCGCATCATCGGGCAGAAGGTTTGGCGCAATTGCAATGCCAAACCCAACGGTTTTACCAGATCCAGTTTGTGCAGAAACCAATAGGTCAGAGTTATCAAGTTCAGGTTTTGACACTTCTTGTTGTACGGGTGTCAAAACCTCGTATCCGCGCTTATCCAGCGCAATCTTTAGGGAGGTTTTCAATCTTATCTCAATTTTTGTTCCGGGGCATTCGTTCCCCCATGGAACCTTACCCTTTGGAGCGCTGCCTCCTATCAAAACGGCACGCTCTGGGGGCGCAGTAACGGAATTCATCTGCCATGTACAGAGCAGGACGCAAAGATTATCGAACCCGTCAAATTCCGTCATTGAAATTTGCGCCAACTAACGTATCGTCGAAATCAGTGGTGCAACACTATAAATTGTGACCCTGAGCAGTGGTTGAAAAAGGCTCATCCCGACACAGTGACGTGGCGTGTTATGATGGATATTCGCCCCCTTACAGGTAGCCTTGGTGCAGAAATCATCGGAGCCGACATCAAAGACGATCAGCAATTTGAGGCGATTTATCAGGCCTTTGCCGATCATTCTGTCATTACGATCCGCGGACAGAATATTGCGCCCGAGGATCATTTGGCCTTTGCACGCCGATTTGGAACCATCAATGTGAACCGCTTTTTCAAAAAGCTGGATACGCATCCTGAAATCGCAATCGTACTAAAGGAAAAAGATCAGAAAAAGGCGATTGGTGAACGTTGGCACACAGATCATTCCTATGATCAAGTGCCCGCAATGAGATCAATTTTGCATGCGATTGAGGTGCCGCCCTTTGGTGGGGATACGGTTTTTGTGTCTATGGCAGATGTGTTTGAAAATATGTCCAACCCAGTGAAATCATTTTTGCGGGAACTTAAAGCATGGCATTCATCGCGTCATGCATTTGGCGCATCGCAAATGACGTCTGAGTCATCAAAAACAGGACGCATTGAAAATGCTCATCTTGCAACCCAAGATGCCCTACATCCCATTGTGATCCGACATCCCCTGTCAGGACGAGAGGGGATATATGTAAATCCCGATTTCACAACGCATATTGATGGGATCAGCGAAACAGAGTCCCAACATATCTTGGCAATGATTTACGATGAATGCCAAAAACCCGAGTATCAGGCGCGTGTGAGTTGGTCACAGGGCGATGTCACGATGTGGGACAACCGTGCCACCTGGCATAAGGCGATCAACGACTACGATGGGCACCGTCGATACATGCACCGCATCACGGTTGAGGGATGCGCATCATCAGGCGTGGATTAACCAGCGGATAGTATGAGCGAGACGCCAAACACAACGAAAAGGGCAATGACCCCATAAACGCGTGCGTCCGTCGATAAGTGTTCAAATTGCGCACCACAGGATGGGCATTCGTCCATCAGCTGATTGGCGCTGATTTCGCAGGTGTTACAATCTTTTCTACTCATGTGCATGACATAGGCTGTGTATCCAAAAAAGTCCAAGAAATACAATTGTATACAATGCGACCGCAGGAAAAAACGCGGGCATGAATTGGAACAGATACGTCGGTTTAGATCGCTTTGCGCTGTGCAAGCGTGATTATAACGCCAGACGCGATGATGAAAACGATACCGACAACACTCAGCGCATTTGGCGTGAGGTCCCAGAAGAGCCAGCCGAAATAACTGACCGACAGCAAATAGGCATATTCAAAGATTGCGGCATAACTGGTTTTGGCTAATTGATAGGCCCGTGTCATAAGCGACAACGCCACAGTCGCGCCCAATGCAATAATGAAGAGATAAAGCCAATATTGCGCATCAACTCTTTGCCATCCACTGAACAAAAACGGGGCCGTTGCGATCATATGATCTGAGGCAGGGAACACAGTGAACACCGACGTAATCACTGCGCCGCTGATCCCAATGGCGACCAAAAAACTGAACAAAATCGCGAACGCGCTTTCATCCTGCAAATAGCGAAAGGTGATTATAGACCCGATTGCGTAACAGGCCGCCGCCAAAATGGGCATAATTTGATAGACGGTCACGCCCTCGGCACCAGGTTGCAGGACGCACCAAACCCCCACACTGCCCACCAAAACGGCCAATATTCGTCGAAATCCAATGCGTTCGCCAAACAAGATTGCAGAAAACAACAACACAAAGATGGGTGAAGTAAATAGCCCCGCCCCAGCCTCGGCAATGGGCATCATGGGCATTGCGCCGAAATACAACAACATGGATGTGACCATGAAAACCGTGCGCGCCGCGATCGGTTTCCATAATTTCGCAAGAACAGACATGCCAAACAGGCGGGCGGCAACGATGACCATGAACATGGCAATCAATGAGCGAGAGAAATGGAATTGCCCCACGCTGACACTATCCGACACCAGCAGGGTCAGGTTATCGGAAAACCCAAAGATCGAAATGCCACTCACCAAAAACACCGCGCCCTTTGACGCGTCAGAAAGTCGATCAAACATGGATGTCACCTGTGCATGTTGCGCAAGATGTTGAAATACTGTTCGCACAGCCAAGTCAAATCTTATTTCCCGCTCTTGCGCGTGTGTGATTTAATTTATTGAACTCTGCACATTCCTGAGTATGAGTGTCATTTAGAACGGCATGTAGATTGGCAGACGACGCAGCATGACAATTTTCAAAAAAATCGTGACGGATATTTATATCGTGTCTTGGGCCTTGTTTAAGGTTTTGATCCCAACCTTGATTGTTGTGAAAATTGCCGAAATGGCGGGGGCGGTTTATTGGTTGAACGTTGCAATGGCGCCCATTGTGACGATGATTGGATTGCCTGCCGATATGGCGATTGTCTTAACAACGACCATGCTAACGAACCCATATGCGGGTTTGATGTTGCTAAGCGCGATGCCATCTGCCGCATCCCTAAGCGTTGCGCAAACGACCATCATTGCATCCTTCATGCTGTTTGCGCATTCCCTGCCTGTTGAGGCCGCCATTACACGAAACGCTGGCCTACGGGTGGGGGTGACATTGGTCGTACGTGTTGGGGCAGCCATTTTGTTTTGTGCGCTTTTGAATCTATTTTTTAACCAATTCAATGTGTTGGGAGAAACTGCGCGCCTGCATTTGCCGCAGTTTGATATGACACCCAGTTTGCTGCAATGGGGTATTGATCAGGTAAAGGGGTTGGTGTTTATCCAAGTGGTGATTGTCGTTTTGATTATCGGACTTGAACTGTTGCGCTGGATCGGTGTTGAACGGTTAATCCAAAAAATGATGCATCCCATTTTGGTTCTAGTCGGCATTGGCAGCCGTGCATCCACCATCGTGATTGTCGGACTAACCTTGGGTCTGGGATTTGGCGGCGGTTTGATGATCAAGGACGTGCGTCAGGGTATGATCCCCGCACAGGCCGCGGTTGGGTCGTTGGTTTTGATCAATCTCTATCATTCGGTATTTGAGGACACGGCAGTTTTGATGCTGCTTGGCCCATCGCTATTTTACATTTTGGTGGTGCGGGGGATATTTTCGCTAATCCTGACCTATGTGATTATTCGGCTGCTGGCCCAGTTATCTGAACCCAACTATGATCGCTTTGTTGTGAATACCAAGGCCTTTGGTGCCAACTAAAAATCAACTTCAATCGCGATACCGCGTTTCACCGCTAAATCGACCACTTTGGCAGCCACTGCCAAATCCTGTAACCCAACCCCCGTGCCATCGAAAATGGTGATTTCCGTGTCGCTGCTACGCCCTGTGTGGGTGCCATTTATCACGGCGCCCAGTTCGGTAATGTCATTGGGTGTGATCAGGCCATCTGCGATGGCGTGCTGTGCTTCGCCAATGGAAATGGATTGCGCCACTTCGTCTGTGTACACTGTGCCATTGGCGATCAAGGCGGATTCAACCTCTTGTTTGCCTTTGGTATCGGTTCCCATGCAGGCAATGTGACATCCCGCGGAAACATGTTGAGCCATAAGTGAGGGCGCAAAGGCAGAAGTGATGGAAATAATCACATCCGCCTGCTGCATCCCATCCAGCGTCACCGCCTCAAACGGCAGGCCCGCTTCATTGGCAACCTTTTCGATATTGGGCAGCATTTCGGGGTGGTAATTCCATCCGATCACTTTTTCAAAGCGGCGCTGTTCAAGGGCCGCACGCAACTGAAACGTGGACTGATGTCCCGCACCAATCATGCCGATCACCCGCGCATCGGGACGCGCAAGATGCTTGATTGAAACCGATGATGCCGCCGCGGTGCGCAGGGCGGTCAACAGGTTTCCGCCCACCATGGCACTGGGCATGCCCGTATCAGGGTCAAACAGAAACACCGTGGATTGGTGATTGATATGTCCAAACTTTTCCAAATTGTTTGGCCAATACCCGCCCGCCTTTAATCCAAGCGTTAATCCCGCCCGATCAAAACCCCCCTTAAATCCGTAAAGGGCATCTTCATGCCCAATCGCTTCACGAATGACGGGGAAATTATAGGCGTCGTTTGCGGCCATCGCGGCAAAGACGTTTTCAACGGCATCAAAGGCCGCCTCGCGTGTCATCAGATTTGCGATTTCGCGTTCGGGTACAAGTAACATGGGTCGTCCAATTCGGGTGTATTAGAACGGGCGCCAAAGTGATCAGCGCCCTGTAAGTGTTTTTCAGTGGATAAAAATTTAATAGGCGTGTCCACGCGCCGAAATCGGCCAAACGCATTCGACCTTGCCATTGCGTACGCCCACGTACCAATCATGGACATTTGCGGTCGGGTCACAGTGACCTGGTACCAATTTCAGTTTGTCGTTGATTTTCAAAACACCCGCAGTGTCCATCACAACGCCATGTTCGTCGGAACATTTTACGTATTCCACATCATCGCGTCCATAAATCACGGGCAGGCCACTATCGACGGATTGCACCTTAAGCCCAGCATCAACAATGGCTTTGTCCGCTTTGGCATGGCTCATGACGCTGGTTAGGATAAACATTGCGTTTTCCCATTCGCTTTGGTCGATGCGTTTGCCATCCTTATCCAAAATACGCCCGTAATCAGCGTCCATAAACGCATAGGATCCACATTGTAATTCGTTGTAAACGCCAGAGGTGGATTCAAAATAATAGGACCCTGTGCCACCGCCGCCAACGATGTCGCATTCCAACCCTTGGGTGCGCAGCGTGTCCACAGCATCCTTCACCATGGCAACGGCAATTCCGATTTTTTCTTTGCGCTCTTCATAGCTGTCTAAGTGCTGCATCGCACCTTGATAGGCTTGGATACCCGCAAATTTAAGGCCCTCTGCCGCATCAATGGCCTCTGCAATTTCAACAACCGCAGGTGTTGTTGTTACCCCGCAGCGTCCCGCGCCACAATCGATTTCAACCAAGCACTCGATTTTCGTTCCGTGGCGCACAGCGGCCTCGGATAGGTCAGCGATATTGGTCACATCATCCACACAGCATATCACACGCGCCCCATACGTAGGGATACGGGCAAGGCGATCAATTTTAGCGGGATGGCGCACCTGGTTTGAAACCAATACATCGCGAATACCGCCACGTGCGAAAACTTCGGCCTCGGACACTTTTTGACAACAGACACCACAAGCCCCACCAAGCGTTTCTTGCAATTTGGCGACATCAACAGATTTGTGCATTTTCCCATGCACGCGGTGGCGCATTCCGTTTGCGGCAGCATAATCGCCCATCTTTTTAATATTGCGTTCTAGTGCATCTAAATCCAGCACCAAACAGGGGGTTTGAATGTCATCCTCTGACATTCCAGGTTTGGCAGGGATGTTATAGCCCACCTCATAATCATCAAATGTGTTTAGGTCTTTCATCGGTGAAATCCTTTGGTCTTAGAAGTGTTATGTTCTGCTGCGGCAATCCAGGGCAGCTTGTCCAGATCAACATTGCCCCCTGTAATAATGATCCCAACCCGTTTTCCGCGAAACGCATCGGGGTTTTTCAAAACTACGGCGAGTGGTACAGCAGAAGAGGGTTCCATCACGATCCGCAGATGTTTCCATGTCAGTTTCATCGCATCAATGATTTCCGCGTCCGTTGCCGTGAATATATCGCTGACATGATTGGATACAAAATGCCATGTCCGCTCTTTCAGCGGCACCAGTAACCCATCGGCAATCGTTTTGGGCGCATCATCCGCTATGATGTATCCTGCCTTAAAACTGCGATAGGCGTCATCGGCCTGCTCGGGTTCTGCGGCGATGATTTGCGTTTCAGGGGCCAGTGTTGACAGCGTCAGGCAGGTGCCCGACACCATTCCGCCCCCGCCGATCGGGGCGATCACCATATCCATGCCATCGGTTTGTTCCATGAATTCCTTTGAACAGGTGCCTTGGCCCGCGATCACACGCGGGTCGTTGTAGGGATGCACAAAATCCCCACCTGTTTTGGCCTGAACTTCGGCGAATGTTGCCTCACGCGATGTGGTAGAGGGTTCGCATTCTGTAATGATACCGTTGTAGCGGCGCACGGTATCCTTTTTGGCTTGTGGTGCGGTATGGGGCATCACAACATTGCACGGGATGCCACGACGCATCGCCGCATATGACAGGCACGAGGCATGATTGCCCGATGAATGCGTCGCAACGCCAAGGCGAGCCTGATCCTCGTTCAGGCCGAAAACAGCATTTGTTGCGCCACGCACCTTAAAAGCGCCAGGTTCCTGAAAATTTTCGCATTTGAAGAAAAGCGAGGCGCCCGTCAGTTCATTCAGATAATCCGAGGTGCGCACGGGTGTGCGCCGAATGATCGGTTTGATCCGCTCATGGGCCTCTAACATATCCTGATAGGTTGGGATGTTATCAACGATATCCTTCATTCTGCAGCCACCTTTTGTTCGATCATCGAATGGTTGCGATAATATTGTTGGGCGGCGGCAACGCCTGATCCCAATTCAATTGGCAATCCCAAGTCTTTCATACACATTTCGGCAGTGGCGATCCCCGATAGGGCCATGACATCTGTCAGGCTGCCCAAATGGCCGATGCGGAACACTTTGCCTGCCACGTCACCCAGACCTACACCGAAGGCCACACCATATTTTTCCGCAGCCAGTGTGACAATGTCGGTCGCATTGAAATTTGAGGGTGTTTTGATGGCGCTGACCGTGTCGGAATAAACGCTTGGATCACGTGCGCATAGATCCATCCCCCATGCCCCAACCGCGTTCCGCACACCCTGTGCGATACGGTGGTGGCGGGCAAATACATTGTCCAACCCTTCGGCTAACAGCATATCACAGGCTTGGTTCAAACCGTTCATTAAACCCACGGCAGGGGTATAGGGATAGGCGTTGTTTGCATATCCCTTGGCCATGTCGTGCACATCGAAAAATGTTCTGGGCAATGTGGCGGTTTTGGTGGCATCCATCGCCTTATCGCTAAATCCAACAATGGCCAGACCCGCGGGGAGCATGAACCCTTTCTGCGAACCAGTCACAGCAACATCGACACCCCATTCATCAAACCGAAAGTCGATGGATGCGATGGATGACACACCATCAACAAACAGCAGGGCAGGGTGTTCAACTGCATCCATTGCGTGACGGATTGCGGCGATATCACTGGTTACGCCTGTGGCTGTTTCGTTGTGCGTGACCAACACGGCCTTAATAGAATGCGTTTTGTCTTGCTGCAGTATTTCTGCGTATTTTTGCGCCGAAATGCCTTCACCCCATGGTGTTTCAACAACCTTGACGTTCAAACTGTGACGCCCACACATATCGATCCAACGATGGCTAAACATTCCGTTGCGGGCGGCCAAAACGGTATCACCCGGCGACAATGTGTTGGTCAGGGCTGTTTCCCACCCGCCTGTTCCAGACGCGGGAAAGATAAAGACGTGCGCCGAGCCGCTTTTCAAAATTTTGCGGACACTTTTGCGGGCAGGGTGCAAGATTTGTCCAAAAAGTGGAGAGCGATGGTCCAGCGTAGGCATATCGCATGCTTTGCGCAAATGCTCGGGAATATTGGTTGGACCCGGAATGAATACAGGATTTTGAAAACTCATCTTACTACCTTTGTCACATTGTTGCCCAAGGATAAGCAGTGTCATTTTCGAATGAAACATTTTTAAATTTGATAAGTTGATGTTTCGATGATCGGAAAAATACATTATTTACAATCGATTAGATTTTTTCATAATATGAAATATATTTTCATAACAATTTTGCGTTATCGGGGTGAACCATGGCTGACACACAAAATACCCGCAGATCACGGGGGCGTCCGCGTGATTGGCACGACAAAACAGAACAAAATACGATTAAATCACTGGATCGTGCGCTTTATGTGTTCAAGCACCTAAGTCTGGGGGAAAGCAAACCCTTAACCGAATTGGCGGAAGAGACAGAGCAATCCCCTGCCACGGTGTATCGTATCCTGATCACGTTACAGGGGCAGGGGTTGGTGGAGTTCGACCCAGAAGATCAGGTGTGGCACATCGGTCCGCAGGCCTTTGTCATTGGTTCACGATTCCTGCGCCGCACCAGTTTGGTGGAACGCGCGAGACCCATCATGCGAAAATTGATGGAGAGCACAGGTGAAACAGCAAACCTTGGGGTTGAAAAAGAAGGAAAGGTTTTATTTCTAAATCAGGTTGAAACCCATGCAAGCATTCGTGCCTTTTTCCCGCCTGGTACGCTGTCCGATATGCATTCCTCGGGGATTGGGAAGGCGCTCTTGGCACATATGGATGCCGATCGTAGGCACCGCATTATAAAAACAATGTCACTGGAGAGTTATACAAAATTCACAATTACAGACGCCGATGCCCTAAATCATGATTTGGACGACATCAAAAATCGCGGCTATAGCATTGATAATGAAGAACGGAATTTGGGAATGCGGTGCATCGCAGCACCTGTGTTTGATTTCAATCGAGAGGTGATTGCAGGCATCTCGGTCTCTGGGCCGATAAGCCGCGTTGGAACTGAAAATTTGCCCGAAATCAGTGTCGCTGTGATGCACGCATCAGAGGCATTGACCGAGGCGATTGCGGGCACACCACCCTCTGACTAATGGCCCGTGTTCCAGTCTCCCTCGGTGCGGGGTTACAATCAAAGTGAAACAAAAAATGTAGACAGAACGTGATTACAGGCTAATCTGAAGTATGTGCAGTGGCTATGAAAGTGCCTGTCGTCGATGCATTCTGCGATGCAAACTACATGATCCTGTGCGTAAATTTTGGGTGCTGCGCTTTACGTTACAGCACCCATACGGGAGGTAAAAAATGAAGAAAATAATTGGAACAGCGGCACTGTGTGCTGCGGTAATGGCTGGTGGTTCGGCGTTTGCATTTGAATGTAAACGTGGTGAAGCATCCTTTGATAAACCCGGCGGGTTTCCAGAGCGTGCTTTGACGATGATCGTACCATATGGTCCTGCAGGTGGATCGGGGCAGGTTGCTGCTGCGATGGCTGAAGCGGTGACGGAACTGACTGGCATTCCAATCAATCGCGATCACAAACCGGGTGGGTCTGGGACCGTTGGTATGACGGCCTATATGGCGGCACCCGCAGACGGATATAACGTTTTGGAACATATTGATGATGCATCCTCTGCGCATGCACTGGATTCATCGCTTCCAAACCCAGCTGAGGATTTGATTCCGCTGGTGGTAAGCCAGGTGACATTCAGTCAGGTCTATATCCGCACAAATGAAACACGCTTTAGCGACTGGCCATCCTTTGTAGAATGGGTCAAGGCGCAAGACGGTAAAGCAACCATTGCGAACGTCTCGAAAGAGGGATCAATGGAACGCGTCACGATGGGCTTTATCACAGATGCAAGTGGTATGCAGATCCAGCAGATTTCATTCGATAAGGGCGCCCCACGTTACGGCGCGTTGTTGGGTGGACAGGTGGACGCCCTGTTTGAACAACCAGGTGATGTGCGCAACTTCTTGGATGCGGATCAGTTCAAGCCGATCCTGACTATCTTTGATGAACGTCCAGGCGCGTTTGCAGATACCCCAACACACCGTGAAATGGGAATGGATTTTGATCCACTGCTTCGTTTCCGTGGATTTTATGTGCATGCAGATGCACCCGCGGATCGTGTTGAATGGCTAAAATGGGCCTTCCAGCGCGGATATTGTGAAGACAGCTATCAGGCATTTAACGACTCAAAATTCATGACAGTGATCGACAGCTATCGTGATACGGATGGTGCCAAAGATTTGATTGCCCGTTCAATCGACCAATATCGCGAAGTCTACAAGGCCATGGGCCTAGACGTGAAATAAAAAAACTATAATCAAGATAACATGGCGCCCTTTGGCGCCATGTTTTCGGTTGCGAGCATGGGAATATACTGTGGGACGACTAACACTCAGTAATCTGATCGAGGCCGCGATCTTTTTCTTGATCGTCGGCATTTTTTACGCCTTTTCGTTTGAATTTAACCAACCTATCGAAATCTATATCTTTGGCGCCACTGCATGGCCGCGGGTTGTGATTTTCTTGTTGCTCTTGGCGACGCTTGGCAACCTTTGGTTCCATTATCGCCACGGGAACGCGACACAGGCGACATTGGGGCAAACAGACGATAAAGCCGATTTTAGTGAGGCTGGAACCGTGCGCCGCATGGTTGCGGTTCTGCTGACACCTTTCGTTTTTGCTTATCTGCTGAAACCTGTCGGGATATATTTCAGCGCACCGTTTTTTATTGCCTCAATCATTTGGTTGTTTGGCGAACGCAGATGGAAGGCGATCTTGATCATGACGCTGTCCATTTACTGCGTGTTCATCGGATTGTTCCTAATAATTTTGAACGCCCCATTGCCCCAAGGGAATGTATCACCCTTCTATGATTTTAGTGCTTGGGTGCTGAAACTAAATGCCAAACTACAAGGGATTTAACGCAAGATGATCGAGAATTTCTTAGCGGGTTCCGCAGCTCTTTTTGGTGATCCCTTTACGATAGGTATCTTTGTCTTTGGTGTCATAGGTGGCATGTTGTTCGGGGCAATCCCCGGGGTCAGCATGCTGACACTCGCCGCAATTTTGTTGCCCTTTACCGCGGGTTTGGAACCTGCGCAGGGTGTGATGTTATTCGCGGTCATCTACTGTACTGGCACCTATGGCGGTGCGATTACCGCCATTTTGTTCAACATCCCAGGGTCCGCCGAAAACGCACCCACGGCATTTGACGGCTATCCTATGACGCAAAAGGGTCAATCGGGCAAGGCCGTTGGCGCTGCCGTTTTATGTTCGGCGATCGGCGGGATTGCATCGGCCCTTGTCATGATGGCCGCAACCGAACCATTGGCGAATTGGGCGATCCGCAATATTGGCCCCCCCGAAATCTTTGCGCTTGTCTTCTTTGGTCTTGTGGTTGCCTCCTCTGTGGGGGCGCGCACCATTTGGAAAGGGTGGATATCGGTCCTGATCGGTTTGTTGATCGCAACGATTGGCCAAGATCCTGTGGGCGGCATCAACCGTTACAATTTCGGCATGACAGACTTGGCCGCGGGCATCGCGTTTATCCCAGCGATTTTGGGGTTCTTTGCCGTTTCTGAAATCTTTGTTCAGGCGGAAAAGAAAGCCAGTGGGAAATATCAGGCCCCGAAGGTCAGCATGACGTTCCCATCATTTATCGAATTATGGATGCATAAAATCGCCGTTCTGCGTTCCATCTTGGTTGGATTTTTCTGCGGCATCCTGCCGGGGATCGGTGCTACATTGGCCGCATTCATGAGTTATGGTGAAGCTGTGCGGTGGTCCAAAAACCGCGAAGAATTCGGCAAGGGCAAGCTTGAGGGTGTTATTTCTGCTGAAACCGCAAATAATGCGGCAACGGGTGCGGCGATGATCCCATTGTTGGCATTGGGTCTGCCAGGGGGCGCATTGACCGCGATGATGGTCGCCGTGTTCCAAATGCACGATCTGCAACCTGGTCCCTTGGTGTTCATGCTATCGCCCGATCTGATTTGGATTGTGTTCGCGGCGATGTTCTATGCGAATTTGTCGATCCTGATCATTGGTGTTTTGGAAACGAAAACCATTTTGAACCTGTTGAAAATCCCATTCCAATTCTTGGCCCCACTGATTTTGATGTTGGCCACGACGGGCGCCTATATTGGTCGCGGGTTGGTTTTGGATGTGATGGTGATGTTCTTGGCGGGGATCATTGGGTATCTGCTGCGCCGCTCAGGGTTTTCGATCCCTGCGATTGTTTTGGGTTTGATCCTTGGCAAAATTGGCGAACAAAATTTCGCCCAAGGTATGCAGATGGTGCATTATGATTTGGGCACATATTTTTCACGCCCAATATGCGCAATTTTGATCGCGGCAGGTGTGATTACACTTGCATCAAACATGTACCGCGCGTTTACCTCAACCAAGGCAAGTGCATAAGGCTGGGGCAACCCAAAACGGAGTTTATGGAATGACAGATACTGGCGTTCAAGAAATCGTCGCGCGTGCACGCAGCGCGCAGGCAGAGTACGAAAAAAATGGATCGCAAAAGCGGTATGATCGCGCAGCCCAAGCCGCCGCGTGGGCGATTATGGAGCCTGCTCGCAATCAGCGATTGGCAGAATTGGCGGTGGAAACAACAGGTTTGGGCAACGTTCCTGATAAGATCATCAAAAACCACCGCAAAACATTGGGTCTGATGCAGGATATCCAACATGCAGTAACCTATGGTGTGATGTCAGATGATCCTAAAACGGGGATCACGGAAATCGCCCGCCCCAAGGGGGTAGTGGGTGCAATCGTGCCTTCAACAAACCCTGCGGCGACACCAGCGAACAACATCATAAACGCGTTGAAATGTGGCAATTCGATTGTTGTAGCTCCATCGCCCAAGGGCGTTGCCTGTTGTGAATTGCTGTTGGAGTACATCCATGCCGAATTCGCCAAAATTGGCGAAGATCCCGCACTGGTGCAAATGATCCCTGCACCAGGGTCCAAGGACAAGACGCAAACGTTGATGGATCAATGTGACATCATCGTCTGCACAGGCAGCCAAAATAACGTTCATCGCGCACAAACCACGGGCACCCCCGCGGTTGCTGTGGGAGCAGGAAACGTTACGGTAATTGTGGATGAAACTGCAGATTTGGAAGCAGCTGCAGAAAAAATTCGCGCCTCGAAATGCTTTGACAATGCCACATCGTGTAGCTCGGAAAATTCCGCTGTCGTGGTGGATGCGGTTTATAATGATTTTATCGCCGCACTCGCGCGGGCAGGGGGCGCGTTTTACTCGGATGAGGCGGCGTTGATTTCCAAACTGTGGCCCGATGGACATTTGAACCGTTCGGTTATTGCGCAAGATGCGGATAAAATGATCGCAGCCCTAGATGTGGATGTGGCTGTGGGCACCGAATTCTTGGTCGTGCCGACATCGGGTATTGGCCCTGATTATCCCCTCTCTGGTGAAAAGCTGAGCCGTGTTTTGGCGCTTTATCGTGCCTCTGATTTCGACGCGGCTGTGGATGTTGCACGCAGCATTCAGATGTATCAGGGCGCGGGGCATTCGGTGGGGTTGCATTCGGCATTAGATGCGCGTGCGCATGCGCTGGCAACGGCAATTCCAACCAGTCGGATCATTGTTAATCAGGCGCATACTTTTGCCACAGGTGGATCGTTTACAAATGGCATGCCGTTTTCTCTGTCGATGGGCTGTGGCACATGGGGAGGCAATTCAGTGAATGAAAATGTGAATTACCGCCATTTCCTACAATCCACGAAAATCATTCGTGAAATTCCATCGCGCGAACCCAAAGTAGAAGACATTTTTGACGGGTATTGGAGCCTTGCTGGGAAATGAGATTTGATGCAACGACACCGCCACAAGGAACGCTGCGGGATTGGATTGATGCGCGGGCTGATCGCGGTGGCACGGCCTTTGTTTTTCCAGAAACGGGCGAAACCCTAACATGGCCCGAACTGCGCGACCACTGCGCAATTGTTGCGGGTGACCTGACGGCGCAGGGCATCGCCAAGGGCGAAAGCATCGCGGTGATGCATCCCAACGGCTATGACGGGGTAAAGGCGCTGTTTTCTGCGCTATATGGTGGATTTCGCGTGACGATGTTGAACTTGGCCGCGGGTCCAGATGCGCTTGGCTATGCCATGGATCATTCTGAGGCGCGGGTGGCTTTTGTTCATGAAACGCAACTGGGTGTGTTTGATCAGGTGAAACCTGAACGCCTGAACCTGTATAAGTCTGCGATGCAGCAAGCAGAGCTGCATTCTGTTTCATCAGGCGATGATGCATTGCTCATGTATACCTCTGGCACCACGGGGCGGCCCAAGGGTGTTGTGCATACGCAATCCAGCCTGTTGGCTGGCGGTTGGACCGTCAGCGTGGCGCATGAGTTATCGGAAAACGATCGCGGAATGGGTGTTTTGCCATTCTATCACATCAATGGTCTATGCGTCTCTGTTATGGGCAGTTTGGTATCAGGCGGATCATTAGCCATGGTGTCGCGATTTTCGGCTAGCAAATTTTGGCAGCAGGCGGCAGATGGTGGGATCACGTGGTTCTCCGTGGTTCCCACGATCATCAGCCATCTATTGCACGGCGCAGCGGAACCAAATGCAGAACTGAAATCACGCCTGCGTTTTGCGCGATCTGCCTCATCCGCGCTGGCGGTGGAAACGCAGCGCGCGTTTCAGGATCGCTTTGGTTTGGCCATTGTGGAATCTTTGGGCCTGACGGAAACCGCGGCACAATGTTTGGTCAATCCACTGGATCCTAGCCTTCATAAGATCGGATCAGCGGGCAAGGCGATCAGCAATCAGGCGCGGATCGCTGATGGGGATGGTCATGAATGCGCCCACGGTATTGAGGGTGAAATTCAAATCCAAGGCCCCAATGTGATGAAAGAATACCTGCGCAATCCTGATGCCACGGCGGCGACATTCCATGGCGATTGGCTGCGCACAGGGGATTTGGGGCGCATGGACGCGGATGGATATGTCTTTGTCACGGGTCGCTTAAAGGAATTGATCATCAAGGGCGGTGAAAACATCGCGCCGCGTGAAATTGACGAAGTTTTGTACGAACACCCCGATGTGGTTGAGGCCGCGGCATTCGCGCGACCCTGTCCGCAATACGGGGAAAGGGTTGAAGCGGCAGTGCGGCTAAGTGAGACATCAAATGCCACTGCCAATGAATTGCGCGCGTTGTGTGAGGCCAAAGTGGGTGCATTTAAATCACCTGAAAAGGTGCATATTTTGCCTGAATTGCCCAAAGGGCCGTCAGGAAAAATCCAACGCCTTTATTTGAACGAAATGCTCTATGGAGCCTAGTTAAGTCAGGCCGTTGATGATCAGGCGCAGGCCCATGAAAAAAAACGCAACCAAAACTGCCTTGCGAAATAACTCTTGGCTAACGCGGTGGCGCAGCATTTCACCAATGCGAAATCCGATAAGCACGACGATCAACGCAAGGCTGGATTTGATCAATGCGGGGCCAGTTAGGATACCTGCCACCAATTGACCCGCCCCCAGTGGCAAAACTCCTGCCAAAAACAGGAACCCTGTGGCCCCGATAAAGCGTTCTTTTCTGACATCGCGGGCAACCAAATACATGGCAACAGTGGGGGACCAGATCGAACTTATCCCGCCCAGAACACCGGATAGCACGCCAAAACCCAAATGCCATCCGTGCCCTGGGCCGATGTTCAGTTTTATCCCAAACAATAGGTTTAATGAAAACAGCACCATTGCAATGCCAATCGCGACAGTCAGCAAGGCAGTGGGATAGGATGTGATGTACATCGATGTGACGAAAATCGACACCATGATTGCCAAAGCAAAAAGCCAATATTCCCGTGCGATGTCTAATTTATTTGGGGCATGGGCAAATTGCAGCGCGTTGGTTGCCAAGATCGACAACCATAACAGCGGTATCGCCTCTGTTGGGGGCATTACAAGCGTTAGGAACGCCATCGAGGCGGCAGGCAAACCAATGCCCAGAAACCCTTTTACAATGGCTGCAAACAAAAATATCCCGATTAGGATTAGTGTTTGTATTGGGTCGAAATTAGATATTAAATTAATGATTTGTGACATGATCCTTAAGTGCCTTATCCATAAGAATAGCAAGGTTCATCGCCTTACGCTCTGTCACATCCTTGATCTGACAGCGACAGGAAAATCCATCTGCTAAAACAACTGTATCCTTGGGCGCCGCGCGTACTGTTGGGGCCAGGGATAATTCGGCCATCTCGCGTGAGACCTCTGCCGTTTCCGATTGATACCCAAACGAACCTGCCATGCCGCAACAGGAGCTGTCGATCATCTGTGCATTGGCGCCCAGCACATTTTTCACCGCATCAACAGTGTGTTGGGCGACACCCAACGCTTTTTGATGACAGTGCCCATGCACCAAGACATCCAGCCCAGACATATCCAATCCTGCGGGTGGATTTTGGATGATATATTCGGCAAATGTCAGGATTTGTGCGCCATGTTCCTCGCTCCACTCTGGGATCAGGTTCACCGCCTCATCACGGAACATCAGCGTGCAGGATGGCTCCAACCCCACGATTGTTTTTCCCGCATCCTGCGCCGCACGAAAGGCATCAGTGGTGCGCTGTAATTCCTGTTTTGCGCGATCTGTCTGACCTGTGCTGAGGTATGTACGCCCACAACATAGGGGGCGACCAGAGACCGACATAACACCAACGGTTTTTCCCGTGGCCGCAATGACCCGTTCCGCAGCATGCAATGTTTCTGGATCAAAATGGCGGTTGAATGTATCCGCGAATAACAACACATCCCCCGTTTCAGGCCCCGAATAGGGTTTTTGAAAGTTAGGCAGGCGGCGGGTTTTATCAAACCCAAACAGACGGCCAAATTTCAGTGCAAGGTTTGAAACAGGCAAAAAGGCAGAGGCAATCGGCGCCATGCGGGGTAGGGCCGCGATCAGTTTTTCGCGCATCGCCACACCATGTTTTGCGGCGCGTGCGCTTTGAACCTCGGTCTTCATTTTGGCCATGTCAATGGACATTGGGCATTCGGATTTACACGCCTTGCACCCCACACAGAGTGCCATGGCATCGGCCATGTCATCAGATGCAAAGGCATCCTCCCCCAACTGGCCTGTTAAGGCCAAACGCAAAACATTCGCGCGTCCCCGCGTCAAATCCTTTTCGGCGCCTGTGACGCGGAAGGACGGGCACATCACACCGCCAACGCTTTTGCGGCAGGCCCCATTGTTGTTACACATTTCTACGGCACCGGCCAAACCACCCGGCCATGCAGTCCAATCAAATACAGTATCTGGTGATTGGGGCGCGTAATTTTCAGGCCAACGGGTAACGGCCCGCTCGTCCATTTTGGGCGATCGCGTGATTTTGCCGGGGTTCAACACCGCATCAGGATCAAAGCGATCTTTGACCGTTTCAAAAATGCGGATCATTTTGGACCCATACATCCGTTCGTGAAATTCCGAACGCACGATCCCGTCCCCATGTTCACCTGAATGCGACCCTTTGAACTTCGCGACAAGATCAAAGGCCTCTTCCGCGATGGCCCGCATTTGACGTAATCCCAAATCTTGCCTCAGGTTCAAAACGGGCCGCACATGCAACAATCCAACAGAGGCATGGGCATACCACGTTCCGTCCGTTCCGTGTTGGTGAAAGACATCTGTCAACTGACTGGTGAAATCGGCCAGATGTTCCAACGGAACGGCGCAATCCTCGACAAAGGACACAGGCTTTCCTTCACTGCGCATGGACATCATGATGTTGAGGCCTTGTGTGCGCACGCCCCAAATGCGTGCTTGGAATGCGGGGTCCTCAACCTTAAATACTCCGCCCGTGGCTTTGTTTGTGTCACTCCATGAAAAGCCCAAATCGCCCATCAACTCGACCAGCTCATTCAGGCGCTTTCCGTTTTCCTCTGGCGTTTCGGCAAATTCGACCAAGAGAAGGGCGGCAGGATTTCCTTGGACGAAACTTTCAACCACGGGTCGAAACTGCGGGATGTCGCGCCCCAATTGGATCATGTTGTGATCGACCAGTTCAACGGCAACAGGTCCCAATTTTACGATATGTTGGGCGGCGTCCATTGCGGCGTAGAATGTGGGGAAATGACACACGCCCAATGTTTTTGTACCGAGCACTGGGGACAGTTTCAAATCAATGCTTTTTGTAAGGGCCAGTGTCCCTTCGGATCCGACCAGCAGGTGGCCAATGTGGGGCGCATCGCCCAAGAGGGCATCAATGTTATATCCCCCCACACGTCGCTGTACCTTAGGGAAGCGGGTGGTGATTTCATTCTGTTCTTTCAGGGCAAGTGCATGCATATCCGCATCCAATGCTTGCGTTGTGTCCGCATATTCAAACCGCCGTGTCGTGCCATCCACGGTCATCGCGGTCAGGGCGCGCACATTGTCCTGCATCTTGCCATATCGGATTGAACGTGATCCACAGGAATTGTTCGCCGCCATTCCCCCGAGTGTCGCGCGGGATGCCGTTGACACATCAACAGGATACCACCATCCATCTGATTTTAAATGGCGATTTAGATTGTCTAAAACCAACCCAGGCTGCACCGTGGCTGTTCCTGCATCCGCATCATAGTCCAGAATGCTGTTCAAATGTTTGGTGAAATCAATGACCAAGGCATCATTTACCGTTTGCCCTGATTGCGATGTGCCCCCACCGCGCGGCAAAAGTGAAATGCCCTCAGCCTTGGCAAAATCCAACGCGGCTTCCACATCCTGCCATGTTTTGGGGACCATAACCGCATGTGGCATGATTTGATAGATCGAGGCATCCGTCGCATAACGACCGCGATCAAAAGAGGATTTCAGAATGTCGCCTTCGATTTGTTTTTTCAAACGATCATAGTCTGCCATTTCACTTGACCTTTCCTGTCATCACATTCACCTTTGTAAAGGTGTAGTGCAACTTTTTTCGGTTAACAGTGTGAGATCAGGACGTCACTTTCTTCAAATCCCCGGACCCACCAATACACCCGAACGCATCCTGCGTGCGATGCATCGGTCGGTCATTGACCATCGTGGTCCAGTGTTCGCGGAATTGGGACTAGGGTTACTGCGTGATTTGAAACCCGTTTTTCAAACAGAAGGCCGCGTTGTTATCTATCCCGCCTCTGGCACTGGCGCGTGGGAAGCCGCCTTGGTCAATGTCCTTGAACCTGGTGATCAGGTGTTGATGTATGAAACGGGTCAGTTTTCGACATTGTGGAAAAACATGGCGACCAAACTGGGATATGATCCAATCTTTATCGCGGGGGATTGGCGACGCGGTGTTGATGCAAATTTAATTGCCGATGCACTGGCCCAAGACACGGATCATCAAATTAAGGCGGTCTGCGTTGTTCATAACGACACGGCAACAGGCATTACATCCGATATCGGTGCCGTGCGCGGCGCAATTGATGGTGCGTCGCATCCCGCGCTTTTGATGGTGGATACGATTTCATCCCTTGGCTCTATTGATTTTAAAACAGACACATGGGGCGTTGATATTGTCGTTGCGGGATCGCAAAAGGGTTTGATGCTGCCCCCTGGTTTATCCTTCAATGCAATTTCAGAAAAAGCATGGGCCGCATGTCAGGCGGGTGGGGATCGCCGTTCATACTGGGATTGGCGCGATATGATGACACCGAATGATGCGGGTTATTTCCCTTATACGCCTGCCACAACCCTTCTTTATGGTCTGCGAGAGGCCTTGGATATGTTGGCAGAAGAAGGATTGGAGCAGGTGTTTGCACGTCACGTGCGGCACGCATCCGCGACCCGCGCAGCTGTTGAGGCATGGGGGTTAGAGATTTTGGCAGTAAACCCAGACGAACGATCAAACAGTTTGACGGCCGTTTTAATGCCAAATGGGCAGGGGGGCGATGCGCTGCGCGCTGAAATATTGGATGGGTTTGATATGTCCCTTGGAACGGGATTGAACAAGGTTGCTGATAAAATTTTCCGCATCGGCCATTTGGGCGATTTCAACGATTTGATGTTAATGGGAACGCTAAGCGGGGTGGAAATGGGCATGATACGGGCAGGTGTGCCGCATCAATCCGGTGGTACGCAAAGTGCGTTAAAATACCTTGCTGACCACCTCGTTTGATTTAACCACGGTCGAAATCATTACGATTTTTGCAGCCTACCTTTTTGCCGCCACGGCCAAGGGCGTCACGGGTTTGGGGTTTTCAACAACATGCCTGCCCATTTTGGTCTTTGCGATTGGGTTAAAGGACGCTCTGTCATTGGTTTTGATCCCATCGATATGTTCCAATCTTGTCGTCATGCGTCAAGTGGGACAGTTTAAACCAACAATCCTGCGGTTTTGGCCAATGCTGCTGGCAACCATTCCAGGGTTGATCCTGGGATTATGGGTCCTGTCGGGGATTGATGGGGATCGGGCCAAGGTTGTGTTTGGCCTTGTCTTATTGATGTGGTGTGGGTTTTCATTTCTGAAACCCGACCTTCGCCTGCGTGATGGATTAGAGGGGCGAATTGCGCCCGTTTCTGGTATCTGCACGGGATTTTTAAACGGGCTGACGGGATCACAGGTAATGCCCGCGGTTCCATTTTTGATGTCGCTTCACCTTGGGCGCAGCGCATTCATTCAGGCGGCCAATTGTTCCTTTACAATGTCCAGTTTTATCATGATGGCGGGATTGGGGCATCTTGGGTTGTTCACGGGTGTGGATGTTGTGATTTCAACCTTGGGCGTTGTGTGCGTGTTCATCGGTGTGAAATTCGGAACCGCCATCCGCGAACGCCTGTCGGAAAGGGCGTTTCGAAATATAATTTTGGCAATGTTAACAATGATGAGTATCAGTTTATTAATGTCATCATTTGCCGCGCCAAGTTAAGGGGTTACTTTGGCGCGACCCTTGAATTTGCGATTATGCGCCGACCAATGTGGCGTTCACAGGCGTCTGTGACGTGGCGTCTGTGGCGTCAATTTGCGTTGTCAAATCCGCAAGAAACGCAGCTTTGAGCGCGTCTATATCCTGAACCTGTGAATAGTTCATATGATGCAGTGCGTTATGTGCGCTGATCGATGTGCGCACCACAGCAAAAAGTTGGGAGAGTGCATTGAACATGATAAACCCGACCCGATTAAATGTGGATTGCGTGAGATTTGTTAAAACTTGCGGCTGACTTTTCGCCTGATGCGACCATCCAGTTTACGAATGCGTTCCATAGCTTTTTCATAATGTCATTCCTTTTGTTTACGTGGGTTACGTAATGGGGAATGTCACAAATGACATCTATAGATTTGGAATTGCCGCTATGCACCAGCGGCATGCCTCATGCAGGTCAGAAGTTTTTACGGACTGTGGCCTAATGTTCCAGCGCAACGACAACTTCGTTGGCACGATTGTCTTTGACATAGCGGCGGCCAACATCGGTCAAATAGGCATCATTGGTCAAAAGGCCCGCTTGTTGGCCTATTTGAATGGCAGTGTCCAAATCGTTGATTGCATGGCGCAGGGCAATATCCTCTAACAACCATTCACGCGCCCAAAAATCTGTCATGGTTCCCATAGAAGCCTCCATGATGTAGCGTCGTTTACTATCAATACGCAGGTGACCCGCAATCGGATCACTTTCAGGCCGTGCCGCTGTGCCGTTGCACCTGCAGGATAAACGTTCCTGTGCCATGATCCGCATCCGCAACGCGGCTCTTTTCATCGCGTTCAAATTTTTCACGCGCAAGGTGTTTGCCCAGTTCCGTTAATTGGCCGCTCTGGTCCAAATATCCTGCGGTTTTTGCAATTTCGACTATTCTGCTGACGTCATCTGTGTCGTGACGTTCCCCAATGTGGCGAAGCAGCCGTTCACGCGCCCAAAAGTCTCTCATGGTTCCTATGAAGCATTCCTCTTCTTTGGCGTCGCTCGAAGATGTTTACGGTATTAGCTTGGGAATGGATCACAAACCTACGTTTAGGGTGCTAAAACCACTCTAACACCACGCGCATGAACAATATGCTTGGTAATAACATAAAGAATGTAATGCAAAACCGTTCGGCGAGTTTGCCCCACCCATCAAAGGGATCTTCGAATTCATCTGACATATGCGTTCTCCTTTTATAGCGGAGAGGTAGAACTGCGCGTTCCGCGGTCAATACGTAACACTGTGCAATTAAAATAAGACAGAGTGTCTAGGAAACTTTACTTGTCAATCGCATAAGCGATACTAATATGCCCAGACATAAAACTATCGGACGGATGCTATGATCGAGTATGGGCACAACGGGTTATTGGTATTCCTTTCATTGCTCGTCTCCTTGGTTGCAGGTTTCACGGGGCTTAGTCTGACCAAGGATCTGTCGTCCAAGTCATTTTCACAACGTAAAATCGCGGTGGCGCTTGCGTCCTTTGCGCTTGGGGGTGGGATTTGGTCAATGCATTTCGTTGCAATGCTTGGCCTGCAAATGCCCATTCTGTTTTATTACGATGCTGCGATCACATTGGTGTCTGCATTGATCGCTATTTTACTTGTCGCGGTGGCGCTTGGGCTGTTGCATTTCACGAACCGTACGCCTGTGACGATCATTGCGGCAGGGGGGATCACGGGGATTGGAATTTTGGCGATGCATTATGTTGGCATGGCTGGATTGCAACTGTGTCGCGCGGTCTATACTGCGCCGGGTTTACTGATCGCATCCGTTGCCGCGATGTTCATGTGTATCATGGCCTTTCGCATCGCCTATACCAACCGCAATGACAAAAACATCGTGATTGGAACGATCGGTTTTGGTGGCGCAGTATTTTCTGTGCACTTCTTTGCCATGTGGGGCACGAATTTTGTTGCAGTGGACCAGATCACGGAATTCGGACCGACAATCAATAATGAGATTATGGCGATTGGTGTCATCTTGACCAGTTTTGTCATCCTTGGTGCCTTCTTATGGGTCAGCGCGACCTTTTTAACGCCGCCGTCAGTCACGGAGGAGAAAGAGAACGATGCGCCAATGACAGAACGTATCGCCTTGCCCTGTGAAAGCGATGGCAAGCGTGTTTTTGTTTTGGCGCAGGATGTTTCGTTTCTGCGGGCGGACGGACATTACACGCAGGTTTACACAGATGAGGGGCGGCTGTTTTGCGCATGGCCCATTACACAGGCAGCAACGCGATTGCTGCCCACAGGATTTATACAAGTCCACCGCAGCTATTTGGTGAACCCAAGCAAGATCGCGCGATTTGAACGGGGCAAGGACAAGGGCAGCATTTTGTTTTCCCAAGATCTTTTGCCACCTGTTCCCGTGAGTCGATCAAAAGTCAAAGACGTCCAAGAATTGATGGCGGCGCAGGTCGGCGCAATTCGTGCAAATTAACGCGCATTTCGTGAAAAATCCCAGCTTTTGATGCATTCTGCAGTGCCTTTGCTGTGCCAGAATGTCTCACTCTCCCTCAGCTCTGAACATTTGCTGAAAGGGAGGAAGCCAGTGATTCCAGCATCGTTTGAATATCACAGACCCAAGGATATGGCGGGTGTCCTATCCATACTACAGGAACATGGGGATGACGCACGCGTGATGGCGGGCGGGCACAGTTTGATCCCAATGATGAAACTGCGCATGGCAGACGTGCCGCATTTGATCGACCTTCAGGATGTAGGTGGATTGGCGGGTATTACCGTCGGCGACACAATCACCATTGGCGCCATGGTCACCCAATCCGACATCATTTTGCATGACGCGCTTGCAGATGCCGCGCCGATCTTACGCGAGGCTTCGCTGCAAATCGCGGACCCGCAGGTGCGCTATATGGGGACAGTGGGTGGCAATGTGGCCAATGGTGATCCGGGCAATGACATGCCAGGATTGATGCAGTGTTTGGATGCCACGTTCACAGTTGTGGGGCCAAATGGCGAACGTAAAATTCCTGCACGCGAATTTTACGAAGCTGCCTATATGACGGGGCGCGAAGATGACGAAGTGATGACTGCTGTGTCATTCGCGAAGCCTGCAGGCGGTCACGCCTATGAAAAACAAAAACGTAAGATCGGTGATTACGCCACCGCCGCCGCTGCAGTTCAGATTGTTAAGGATGGCGGAACCTGTGCCAGCGCATCGATCGCGATGACAAACCTAAGTGACACGCCTGTTTATTCAGCGGCCGCAGGGGATGCATTGGTAGGCACATCTGTAGACGGTGATGCCATTAAGGCAGCCGTCAGTGCGATGTTAAACGACATCGATCCAGTAGAAGATAACCGCGGTCCAGTTGCATTCAAACGCCATGTCGCTGGCGTGATTTTAGCCCGCGCGATTGAACGTGCTTGGGCACGCGCGTGAGGAGGGGACAATGACACAGAAAAACCAATACAAACTTAACGTAAACGGCCAAACCGTAGAAGTGACAGCGGAGTCACGTGAATTGCTGATCTACACTCTGCGCGAAAAGTTGAATATCACGGGGCCGCATATCGGGTGCGAAACATCCCATTGTGGGGCCTGCACAGTCACAATTGACGGAAAATCCGTCAAATCATGCACAATGTTCGTAGCCCAAGCCGAGGGCAAAGAAATCACAACGATTGAAGGTTTGGGCGGTCCAGACGCGCTGCACCCCTTGCAAGAGGCCTTCAAAGAGCATCACGGCCTTCAGTGTGGATATTGTACACCTGGCATGATCACACGTGCCACAAAACTTCTTGAGGAAATCCCTAACCCAACCGAGGAAGAAATCCGTTTTGGGATGGCGGGCAATATCTGCCGCTGCACAGGGTATCAGAACATCGTGAAATCAATCAAAGCAGCAGCCGCTGAGATCAACGCAGCGAAGGAGGCAGCACAATGAAGGACGAAGCAGTAACACGCGAAGATCGTGTCGCAAGCCTGAAGGGGATGGGGTGCTCGCGCAAGCGGGTCGAAGACGCGCGCTTTACCCAAGGCAAAGGCAATTATGTCGATGATATCAAATTGGATGGCATGCTATTCGGAGATTTCGTGCGCTCCCCATATGCGCACGCGAAAATTACCAACATTGATACATCCGCCGCAATGGAAGTTCCGGGTGTTCTGGCGGTTCTAACGGCGGCTGATTTGGCGCCCCTTGGGCTTCACTGGATGCCAACGCTGGCAGGAGACAAGCAAATGGTTTTGGCCGACGGCAAGGTGTTATTTCAAGGCCAAGAAGTCGCCTTTGTCGTCGCAGAGGATCGTTATGCAGCAGCCGACGGGATCGAGGCGGTTGAGGTCGAATACGAAGAACTGCCCGTAATCGTTGACCCGTTTGAGGCGTTGCAATCCGACGTCGTTCTGCGCCCTGACACGGTGGGCGAAGATGGATCGCCCGCGGATGGCGCACATGGTCCACGCAAACATCATAACCATATTTTCACATGGGAATGCGGGGACAAGGACCCAACCGAGCAGGTGATTTCAAACGCCGAGGTCGTCGCAGAAGAATCCATGTATTATCACCGCACGCACCCATGTCCGTTGGAGACATGTGGCTGTGTTGCCTCTATGGATAAGGTGAATGGCAAACTAACGCTTTGGGGCACATTCCAAGCGCCACACGCAATCCGAACTGTTGTTTCGCTGATCTCTGGTATCGAAGAACACAACATTCGCGTCATCTCACCCGATATTGGTGGCGGCTTTGGGAACAAAGTGGGGGCCTATCCTGGCTATGTCTGCTCTGTCGTGGCCTCAATCGTGACCGGCAAGCCTGTTAAGTGGATCGAAGACCGGATGGACAATCTAATGACCACGGCGTTTGCGCGTGATTATTGGATGAAAGGGCGCATTTCCGCCACCAAGGACGGGAAAATCACAGGGCTGCATTGTCATGTGACGGCCGATCACGGCGGATTTGACGCCTGCGCCGACCCAACAAAGTTCCCCGCAGGGTTCATGAACATTTGCACGGGGTCCTATGATATTCCGACCGCGTTTTTGGAAGTGGACGGTGTTTACACGAATAAGGCGCCGGGCGGCGTAAGCTATCGTTGTTCGTTCCGTGTGACCGAGGCTGTCTATTTCATCGAACGCATGATCGAAGTTTTGGCCATTGAATTGGACATGGACGCATCAGAATTGCGCAAAATCAACTTCATCAAAAAGGAGCAGTTCCCGTATAAGGCCGCATTGGGTTGGGAATATGACTCGGGCGATTATCACACCGCTTGGGACAAGGCGATGAAGGCCGTTGACTATGATGGTCTGCGTGCCGAACAAAAACAGCGTATCGAAGATTTCAAAGCTGGAAAAACACGTAAACTGCTGGGCATCGGTCTGACGCATTTCACCGAAATCGTTGGCGCGGGACCTGTCAAAAACTGTGATATTCTGGGTCTGGGGATGTTTGACAGCTGTGAAATTCGCATCCACCCAACAGGTTCGGCAATTGCGCGATTGGGCACTATTTCACAGGGCCAAGGACACGCAACAACCTTTGCGCAGATTTTGGCATCCGAAATTGGTCTGCCTGCGGACAGCATCACCATTGAAGAGGGGGACACCGATACGGCACCCTATGGATTGGGTACATATGGGTCACGCTCAACTCCTGTTGCCGGTGCTGCAACCGCAATGGCAGGGCGCAAAATCCGTGCAAAGGCACAGATGATTGCCGCCTATCTGCTGGAAGTGCATGATGATGATGTCGAATTCGACGTAGATCGGTTTGTCGTCAAGGGCGCACCAGAAAAGTTCAAAACAATGAAGGAAATCGCCTTTGCCGCCTATAATCAGGCGATCCCGGGTGTGGAACCAGGTTTGGAAGCGGTTAGCTATTATGATCCACCCAATATGACCTATCCATTTGGGGCCTATGTCTGTGTCATGGAAATTGATGTGGATACGGGTGTGACCGACATTCGCCAATTCTATGCGCTGGACGATTGCGGCACACGGATCAATCCAATGATCATCGAAGGCCAAATTCACGGTGGTCTGACCGAGGCCTTGGCCGTCGCCTTGGGCCAAGAGATTGCCTATGATGATATGGGGAACGTGAAAACAGGGACCTTGATGGACTTCTTCCTACCAACTGCGTGGGAGGTTCCAAATTACGAAACGGATCATACCGTAACCCCATCACCGCACCACCCAATCGGTGCTAAGGGTGTCGGCGAAAGCCCCCATGTGGGCGGTGTTCCGTGTTTCTCAAACGCTGTGCATGATGCATTCCGTGCCTTTGGCCTGCGTCAAACCAACATGCCGCACGATCATTGGCGGATTTGGCGCACGGCAAACGAACTTGGTTTGCACGATTAATCCAGAAAACATTCCGCCTTGCGTTTACGTGGGGCGGACACTTTATTCATGGAACGAATCTTGACTTTTCACGACCTACAATCTGGAATGGCGGATCTTGGCTATATGGCTTCAGATGATCTTGCGGTTTCTATACACTTGGCACTGACGCTTGGACGTCCCCTGTTGTTAGAGGGGGCCGCAGGTGTTGGCAAAACCGAAGTGGCGCGTGTGCTGGCAGAGATGCACGACACAGAATTGGTGCGCCTGCAATGTTACGAAGGTCTTGATGCAGCACAAGCGATCTATGAATGGAACTATCAAAAACAACTGCTGTCCATTCGCGCCTCGGCGGAAGAGGGCACAACGGGACAGGCAGCAGAGGAGCGTATTTTTTCGCGCGACTATTTGCTGGAACGCCCACTTTTGGCTGCGATTACCAAAGACAAGGCGCCCATTCTGTTGATCGACGAAGTCGATCGCGCAGATGAAGAATTTGAAGCTTATCTTTTGGAAATTCTGTCGGAATTTCAAATCACTATCCCTGAATTGGGAACGGTAAAGGCGCAGCATCCGCCTATCGTAATCCTAACCTGTAACGGGACGCGTGACCTTAGCGATGCGTTGCGCCGTCGCTGTCTTTATAGCTATGTGAATTATCCTGACCCGCAAATGGAATTGGCGATCCTAAATGCACGCCATCCGGATTTGAACGCACATCTTGCAAAACAGATCATTGGATTTGTTCAAAATCTGCGGGAAGAAGAATTGGAAAAGGTCCCCGGTATTGCCGAAATGTTGGATTTTGCCGCGGCCCTGTCGGGATTGGGAATTGCGGATCTAAGCAAGGATCCAGAACAGGTGCAGCGGGCCTTGATCGCACTGTTGAAAACCCAAAGTGATCAGGCAGCAATCACAACCGAAGTCACCCAACGCATCGCAGGAAAGGCCGCATGAGCCGTGTGACAAAATTCGCGGCCCAAGACGCAGGGCCAGCCGCCCGTGTCGCGGGGTTCATGGCGCATCTGCGGGCCAATGGTTTGCGATTGGGAGCAGCGGAAACCTCAGTTGCCCTTCACGCACTAACCGCGATGAACGCCTATTCTCCCGATGAATGCCGCAATGCATTGCGCCCAATTTGCACAGGCTGCAAAGAGGATGTTGATCAGTACGATGATCTATTTGATGCCTATTGGATGGATATGGGCCGTGTACGCACACGGGCGGTTCCTAAATTGCAAACAAAGGGAAACAATGATGTCCACTCCTCTCGGGATGCTTCAGGCGAAGCAGGCGGCAGCGCGGGCAATGCAACGACACCCGATGGCGGGGATGGCGAGGCCGAAAGCGATGGAGAAGGAAAACTAATCGCAACAGAGGTGCGAAACCTCTCGCGTAAGGATTTACGCGATTTGGTGCGATCAGAAGAGATTGCAGAGGCTGAAAGAGTTGCGCGGAAACTTGGCGAAGCACTGCGTGATTGCAGATCACGCCGCCGTATCGCCGCAACCAAGGGCGATCGGTTGCATTTTCGCAAAATCATGCGACGCAGTTTGGCGACTGGTGGCGAACCCCTTCAATTGTTAAAAAAACGCCGCCCTGATCGCACACGTAATATTGTCACCCTTTGTGATGTATCGGGTTCGATGAGCGTTTATGCCCAAGTCTTTCTCGCCTTTATCGCTGGATTGATGCGCGCGGATCAAAAGGCGGACGCCTATTTGTTTCACACCCGATTGGTGCGCATCACCGAAACCCTGCGGGACAAGGATGCGATGCGTGCGATTGGGCGCATGTCGCTGATGGCCGATGGGTTCGGGGGCGGTTCAAAAATTGGGGCCTGCTTGGATCGCTTTGCCACGACATATGCCAAACGATTTGTGGATGGTCGTTCGGTCGTTGTGATTATGTCGGATGGATACGACACCGATCAACCGCATGTGATTTCAGATGCCTTACAGAAGCTGGGAAAACGTGGGTGCCGCATCATATGGATGAACCCGTTAAAGGGATGGCGTGATTTCGCGCCAGTGACCGCAGGAATGAAGGCGGCCTTGCCACATCTAGATCTGTTTACATCAGCAAATACTTTGTCGGATTTGGCAGCATTAGAAGGGGAGCTTACTCGCCTATGACACCTGCCGAGATCCTATCGCCTGAATTAACAGAAAAGGTTGACGCCCTGCGTGCCGCGGAAAAACCCTTTGCCTTTGCCACAATAGTGCGCACCGTTGGATCAACGGCGGCAAAGCCAGGGGCCAAGGCGTTGTTGGCCGAGGACGGTACAATCCTAGAGGGTTGGTTGGGCGGTGGATGCGCCCGTGGTGCCGTAAAGCGCGCTGCACTCACCGCGTTTCGCACCGCCGAACCACAGTTGGTTTCGGTGACGCCAGAGGAATTTTTGGCAGAGTTGGGCGTAGAAGCAGGCACACAGCACAGCGGTGTCACCTATGCGCGGAACGGGTGCCCGTCAAAAGGGACTGTTGATATCTTTATCGAACCCTCGCTACCCTTACCCGAATTGGTTGTGATGGGCGCATCCCCCGTTGCAAGAGCGCTGTGTTCATTGGCCGCGCAATTTCAATTTGCCATTCGTGCGGTTAAGGGTGATATGGAGCTAGCGCCTACATCCCGTCAACGCTACGTGGTGATTGCAACACAAGGGCAAGGGGATATGGCGGCCTTGAACGCCGCACTTGCCAATGGTCCATCTTTGATCAGTTTTGTGGGCAGTTCGCGCAAATTTGCAGCCCTTAGTCAAAAACTAATGGACGCGGGCGCAGATCCTGCAGCGGTGCGATCCGTCAAGGCGCCCGCAGGTTTAAACATCAATGCCGTGACCCCTGATGAAATCGCCCTGTCCATCTTGGCCGAATTGGTGAAACAGCGCCGCGCCGCGCGAGCAGAGGTGTAAGATGATGCAGTGTTTCAAGACATGGCTGTTTAAACGGTTGGTGAGCATTCACAAAAAATATGAGTTGACGCCCGAACAGGCAGATCAATTGGCAAAGATTAAATTTCCCTGTTGTTAAGAAAGGAACTGGCCGATGGAATTGGCTGATGAAATCATCATTAATGCGCCTAAAGATCAGGTGTATGCCGCGCTCAATGATCCTAAGGTGCTCAAGCAGTGTATCCCGGGGTGTGAAGAGTTGATCCAACACTCTGACACTGAACTTGAAGCGAAAGTGGTGTTGAAAGTTGGGCCTGTTAAGGCGCGATTTGGTGGGGAAGTGACCCTTGATAAATCGGGTGCACCTGATGCGTTTTCACTTTCTGGTCAGGGAAATGGGGGTACTGCAGGCCATGCAAAAGGGGGGGCGGACGTCACACTGACCGCCGATGGCGATACCACGATTTTGAAATATGTGGCGAAGGCACAAATCGGTGGAAAGATTGCCCAACTGGGCAGTCGGTTGATCCAAAGCACCGCCAAAAAACTGGCGGGAAGGTTTTTCACATCCTTTGCCAAGGTAATGGAGGACGCCTAACAGGCAGGAATGCTTGGCACGAATGCGCGGGTGTGAGTGCATCCGCGTTTTAATTGAGCGGTATAGTTTTTCATCAAATTCCCAGAGGCAGAATTCAAATATCTCTCCAACTTCATTCAACGACATGAACAAAACGAATTATGGCGGCGCAGTAAGATACACGGGTGATCGCGCTTAGTACTGACCGATCTTTTTCGCACCCTTATAGAATATCTGTTTTAACGCCTCGTTCGCGTTGTCGCGAAAATCAACGTCATGCGGTTGCATCAATCCTGTAGGGCGGGGGGTGTGTTCATGGTATTTATGCGTGTCGCTGCCGCGCGCCTGTTGGACGTAAATTTTACCATGAACAGAATCCACATCTGCCCCGATATAGGATTGGATCGCAAAACCAATGCGGCGATGTTTTGATGTATTATGTCCTGACCCATGAACCACCCAAGGGTGATGCAGTGACAATTGACCGGGGCGCAGTTCGATGGGAACGGTGATGTCCTCGGGCACGTCCATAACGGTTTGCCCGCGCGTCAGAAGGTTATCTTTGCCATAAGTATCGACATGGTCGCGTTGGCCTGCGTGGTGGCTGCCTTCCCACATGTACATACATCCGTTTTCCGTTGTCACATCGGATAGGGCTAGCCATGCGGTCACCCAGTTAAACGGTTCCAATCCAATATAACGCGCGTCTTGGTGCCAACTGATAAACCCCTTTTGTTCAGGCTCTTTCACAAACAACGTGGTGCCGCCCACCAAAATATTTGGTCCGATCAGGCTTTCGACCGCATCAAGGATTTTGGGATTATGCGCAATCCGATCAAACAGGGGGGTCACATAATGCACATTATTACGGTTGCGCCCTGCAACTGCGTCGGGATGTGAGGCCTCAAGCGCCTCAAGCTCAGCACGTAATTCGGCCGCTTCCTCGGGCGTGAAAATGTCAATCGGGGCAACATATCCGTTTTCATTATAAAATGAAATTTGTTCTGGGCTTAGTGCGGACATCTCGACCTCATTTAAATTTTTGCCGAGTGTTCCAGACAATGCCTATTCTGGCAAGCGATTTACGCATCATTTCTAGGCCGTTTGAACATGTCCTCTTACCAACCTGATAAATCTAGGATAGCGATATAGGGACAAATCTTTAGAAAGATATATTTCAGATGCAGCAGATACACGGCATTGGGTTGAAAATTGGCGCCATTGCATTGTTCACGGTGATGTTTGCATTGGTCAAGGCGCTGTCGGATACGATCCCCGCCGGGCAGGCCGTATTCTTCCGATCCGCCTTCGCGATCCCGGTGTTATTCGCATGGCTTATGATGCAAGGCGAATTGGCAGGCGCGGTAACTGTCAAATCAAAGCGCGCGCATGTGTGGCGTGGATTTGTTGGAACGGCGGCCATGGGGTTGAATTTCACGGCGGCAGGTTTCCTTCCCATGCCTGAAATTACGGCCATTGGTTTCACCACACCGCTGCTGATTGTTGTGTTCGCCTCGGTGATGTTGGGGGAAAGGGTGGGGGTTTACAGGATCAGCGCCGTTTTGGTTGGTTTGATCGGTGTTTTGATTATCGTTGAACCACGCCTCACCTTTGGCGAAATGGACCCCACCCAAGATGTCATGATGTTGGGCGTCATTTTGGCGATCAGCGCGGCCGCCTTTGCTGCATTGGCGCAAATTCAAATCCGAAAAATGGTTCAGGTGGAACGCACCTCGGCGATCATTTTCTATTTTTGCATCACGGCCAGTCTATTTTCCCTAAGCACTGTTGGAACTTGGGTGTGGCCCAATTTATCACAATTCTTAATTCTAATCTTGATTGGGATTTTGGGTGGGGTTGGGCAAATTATGTTGACCACGGCCTATCGTTATGCACCCGCATCTGTGATTGCCCCATTCGATTATACGGCCATGATCTTTGCGCTTGGGATTGGCTATTTTGCCTTTGCCGAATTGCCCAGTGCACAGATGATATTGGGTGCGGGTATTGTAATTGCCGCGGGTGTTTTTGTGATCCTGCGAGAGGCCCGTTTGGGTTTGCGCCGTGGACAGGCACGCCGTGCGAAACCTCCGCCAGCGCTGTAATGCCGTTTAGGCGGCCAGTTTACTTTCAAGCTTTGTCAGAAATGATAAACAGGCATCCAATTGCGATAGGTCAATAAATTCGTCGGGTTTGTGGGCCTGCTCAATAGATCCAGGCCCGCAGACCACCACGGACATGCCAAGGGCTGCAAAAATTCCTGCCTCGGTTCCAAAGGGAACGACATCGGCGTGGTTCTGGCCCGTTAATTCCAAGACGATGTCGCGGGCTTCATTTTGATCAGTCGGTTCCAACCCAACAACCTCTCCGACGATTTCGGTTGTGATGTTTGCGTTCGGATCGCGACGCTGCATTTCAGGGAGCAATGTGTCGCTGACATAGGTTTCAATTGTATTTTTGACATAGGAAAAGTCGGCATCTTGGACAGGGCGAAATTCCCAATCCATACTACAATTTTCGGGGATCACATTGTGAATATGGCCGCCTGTGATCCGCCCAATGTTTAGGGTGGTCCATGGGGGGGCAAAACGACCGTTTTCTGGCGCACGCCCTTGCAAATCTTGTGCAATATCCATCAGTTTCGTGCCATAACGCATGGCGTATTCAATCGCGTTCACCCCAATGTCGGGCATGGAACCATGCCCTGCTTTGCCATGAAAATGTGTTGTGTATTCACAGCATCCCTTATGCCCCTCAATCGCTTTCATGCGTGTGGGTTCGCCGATAATCGCAAGGCGGGGTGTTATCCCCTGGTCCTGCAACAATTTGGCCAAACCTTGCGCGCCAATGCACCCCGTTTCCTCGTCATAGGTAAAGGCGAAATGCACAGGGGTCTTTAGGGGTAATTTCGCGTAATCCTGAGCCTTGGTCAGACAGGCGGCGATAAACCCCTTCATATCACAGGTCCCGCGCCCGTATAGCCGCCCATCACGTTCGACCATGTCAAAGGGATCATGGCTCCAATCCTGATCTGCAACGGGTACCACATCCGTATGGCCAGATAGCAATACACCGTCTTCATGTCCCTGACCGAGGGTTGCGAACAAATTTGCCTTGGTTCCATCGCGGGCATGGTTCAACAAAACATCCGCACCCACATGATCCAGATAATCCGCCAAATATTCAATCATCTGCAAATTGCTATCGGCTGAAATTGTGGGATAGGCAATCAGCTGCCGCAATATATCCTGTGTATGATCTAGATGATTCATCCTAAATCTCTTTGACAAAGAGTTTTCGTTCCATATTTGCCATCGGTTTTGCGGGTCCGTCTGGGGTGATCAATATGGTTTCTGTGGTTTCCAATCCCCAATCCTCCATCCAAAGTGCGGGCATGAAATGGAACACCATGCCGGGTTCTAAAACGGTCTCATCTTCGGTGCGTATGGATGCAGTGCGCTCTCCCCAGTCTGGTGGATAGCTCAGGCCAATGGGATAGCCCATGCGGCCACTGCGTTTAATCCCGTGACGTGCTAAAACAGACATAAACGCATTAGCAATATCGCAAGTTCGGTTGCCCGCACGCGCGGCGTTCAAACCTGCCTCAATCCCCTCAATCTGGGCGGCCTCAAAGCGGCGAACCTCATCAGATGGGGTTCCTAAATACACAGTTCTGCATAGCGGTGAATGATAGCGCCGATAACATCCAGACAGTTCAAAAAACGTTGCCTCATCCTCACGCATCGGTGCCCCATCCCACGTCAAGTGGGCGGCCGTTGCATCGATACCCGACGGAGTCAGAGGCACAATCGCAGGATAATCCCCCCAATCATCCCCAACACCTGTGATGCCCGCATGCATAATGTCCGCCACCAAATCGTTTTTGCGCAGACCTGGGGCCGCGCGCTCAATGGCAGTCGTGATCACTTTTTCCGAAATGCGGGCAGCTTTTTCGATAAAGGCGATTTCATCCGCTGATTTGATCAAGCGCTGCCAATTCACCAATGCGGTGGCATCGATCACAGTTACATTGGGCAATTCAAAGGTCAGAACCAAATGCGCCTTGGCCGAATAATAATAATTTTCCAATTCAACGCCCAAACGTGCTGTTTCATATCCCATGTCTTTGATTATGCGGGCCAGATCCGCCATTGGATGAAACTCAGTGGATTGAATATAATGATCGCCATAACCGATAATATTATCATGGGACATCCAACAGGTACGGCGCCCGCCAAACATATCCATCATGCGTCCCCACCAAATGGGATCACGATCCATTGTTACAATCACGCCCTGATGTACATAAAACGACCATCCATCATATCCCGTCAGCCATGCCTGATTTGAGGGGTCTGTGACGAATAAAATGTCGATCCCACGCTCTGCCATCGCGGTGCGTGTTAGAGTTAATCGGCGATCATATTCGGATTGGGAAAAGGCAGGGTGGGTCATTTTCGAATACCTAATTAAGTCACTTTGCCGGATTTTGACGGCCTTTACATGGCTGCGTCAAGTCTTTGGTTTCAATCGTTGTCGAACCAGTTCAACGAACCAGTCCATGCCATATGCCAAGGCATCGTCGTTAAAGTCATAACCACTGTTGTGCAAAGGCGCGCTATCGCCGTTTCCGATGATCGCAAAGGCCCCCGGTGCAAGCGTTAAGGCGCGTGCAAAATCCTCGGAAGCGCCCATGGGCGCGCCATTTGCATTCACGTTGTCAGGCCCAAAAATGGTATTCGCTGCGGTGACACAATGATCCACTGAATCGGCGTCATTGATTAACGGTACAAACACCCGATCATAGGTCACATCTGCTGTGCACCCATGCGCCGCGGCTATTCCGATTGCGATGCGTTTTATCGCGGATTCTATTTTTTGACTCACTTCATCACTAAAATGACGACAGTCTCCTTCAATCCGCGCTGTGCTGGAAATTGCGTTTTTCACATTGTCCCCAGCGATTGATGTGACCGAAACCACCGCCAAATCAGCCGGATCAACGTTGCGCGACACAACCGTTTGCAATTCGTTCACAACGGAACAGGCGCAGACAATCGCATCGTTACATTCATGTGGGCGCGAGGCGTGACCGCCTGTACCATAAACAGTGATCACAAACCCATCCTCGGCCCCCATAAAGGCGCCCGCACGTGTTTCAAATTGCCCGATGGGCAGACCCGGCATGTTGTGTAGTCCATAGATTTCGTCAAATTTGATCGTGCTGCCCAAACCGTCTGCAATCATGGATTGCATTCCCTGACCCCATTCTTCGGCCGGCTGAAAGACGAAATGAACTGTGCCATCAAATCCACCTTCGGATGTTAATCGTGCCGCAGCCCCGAGCAACATGGCTGTATGGCCATCATGACCACAGGCATGCATCAGATTGGCTTTTTTAGAGGAATAGGGCAGGTTGGTTGTTTCGTGGATTGGTAGGCAATCCATATCGGCGCGTAGCGCGATCGTGCGATCCGATGACCCAATTCGTAGCGAGGCGACGATACCTGTTTTCCCAATTCCTGTTTTGACATTGCTAATTCCGAATGAGCGCAGTTTATCAACAATAAATGCGGCTGTTTGGGTTTCTTGGTGACCGAATTCAGGGTTTTGATGAAGAAGATGACGCCAATTTCGCATTTGCTCGATCAAAGTAGTCTCTGTCATCTGATACCCTTTCATTGCGTTGGATAGGGTTTGGTACACAGGTTCCGCATAATCTTGCAACTGCCTAGACCATTAAATCATGATCGCGCTTTCAAAAAATACTTGCCCAAATGCGCAGAATCTGGGCCACTGACACGGAAACTAGGTCTGAGTGTTTGATGACGCAAAAACTGTTGTTGATTATTTTGGATGGCGTTCCCTATCGCAATTGGGTGCGGTTGTTTGGAAACTTGGAAGGATGGGTGGAATCGGGCGATGCGCAACGATTTAAAATGTCATCCGTTTTACCCAGCACCTCTGCATCCTGTTATGCCTCAATCCATACGGGCGTCACACCACAGGTACATGGAGTGACAGGCAACGATACGATTTTTCGCCTGTCGCAGCCTGATATTTTTTCACAGGCACGAAAATCTGATCAGATAACAGGGGCCGTGACCCATAGTTTTTGGTCCGAATTTTTTAACCGCGCGCCTTTTGATCCTGTGCGCGACATAGAATACGATGAACCAGAAAGCCAGAGCATCAATTACGGCCGATTTCATACGATGACAGGATATGGTTACAAAAACCAAATGACCCCCTCTGACGCAGATCTGTTTGCAACCCTGACCATGCTATGCCAGCGTTTTGGTTTGGGTTATGGAATACTGCACACCTGCACGTTGGACAGCATGGGGCATCGATTTTTTCACGATAGTCCCGAAATGGATCACGCGTGTTATATGATGGATCATATGCTGGCCCCATGGATCATAAAATGGCGTGACATGGGGTATCATGTGATCGTCACCGCCGATCACGGGCAGGATACACGTGGGCATCACGGCGGGCATGATCCATTGCAGCAGGACTTTGCACTCTATTACTTTGGGGATGCGCAATCTCTTTGCGGAAATACAACGCTTAATCAACTGCAGCTGGCCCCAACGATTTTATCATTGCTGGGGGCGTCAATCCCCGACACGATGCAGGCGCCTATTTTTCTGAAAAGTTAAGATGTAGGTTTAAATGGCAGCGATGGATATGAAAAATAGAAACAATTAAGTTAGAATTTTACACACTTTAAGGCAAGCCGTTTTAGCTTTTTGTGGTCCTAAAATCACTTTTGATCGCCTTACGGTACGGACTAGAAAAAGGATGATGTTTCTTAATGTTTGCGTCATTTGATTTGTAGTGATGAAATTGTATCGGATATGTGCAGATGACAATTCGAGGACCCAATAATATCCACAAACGATCGTATGGCCAGCTTTTGTTATATGTTTACCGTTGGGTTATGCCTGAAACGTATTTTCATATGCTTTTCGCAATTCGTTTTTTTGAACCTTGCCCATCGTGTTTCGTGGAAGGGCATTTATAAAGACTACCTTTTTTGGGCATTTGAATTTTGCCAACCGCTTTTGCAGTGGTAAAGTAATTTGATCAGCCACTAACTTTACACCTGATGTGGGCACAACAACCGCAAGAACTGCTTCGCCAAAATCAGGGTGGGGGACGCCGATGACAGCCGATTCATTCACACCATCCAAATCGTCAATCTCGGTTTCAACTTCTTTGGGATACACGTTGTAACCGCCGGAAATGACCAAATCCTTAGATCGGCCAATAATTGTGATGTATCCATCCTCATCAAACTTTGCGATGTCGCCTGTGATAAAGAACCCATCATCGCGGAAATCTTCGGCAGTTTTTTCAGGCATGCGCCAATATCCTTGAAAGACGTTTGGTCCGCGCACCTCAAGACTGCCAATATCGCCCTTTGGCAGTTCATCCCCTGTTTCTGGATCGACCACACGCAATTCGATGTTGGGCAGGGGAAATCCAACCGTACCCGCGCGCCGGTCACCGTCATAGGGGTTTGAGGAATTCATTGTTGTTTCCGTCATGCCGTAGCGTTCAAGTATGCGTTGGCCTGTCTTGGCCTCAAATTCGCGGTGTGTCTCCGCCAATAGCGGCGCACTACCCGATACAAACAAGCGCATATGGCTCAGGTTTTTGGAGTTACAACGTTCGTCTGCCAACATTCGTGTGTAAAATGTTGGCACACCCATCATTGTGGTCGCACTCCCGATTTTATCCATCACAACATTGATGTCGAATTTAGGTAAAAATATCATTGATGCACCGACATTCAATGAAACGTTTATCGCCACAAACAATCCATGTGCGTGAAAAATTGGCAGCGCGTGTAATAACCGATCCTCTGATGTGAAACGCCACGCTTCTGACAGGCTTTCAGCATTAGACAATAAATTTTTGTGGCTGAGCATCGCTCCCTTAGATCGGCCTGTCGTGCCAGATGTATAAAGGATCACGGCCAAATCATCAGGCCCTCGTTCTGCAATGAGACAGTCGGTTCCTGCGACCCTTGCTGCATCCATCAATGTCCCATCTGAATTTTCACCCAGTGTGAACAAGGTCGCATTGTGGTTTGCGCAAATTGGTGCCAGTTGATCTGCTGCCTGAATAGACGATACCACAATGGTTGGTTCTGCGTCCCCCACAAAATAATCCATTTCGGCAGGCATATAGGCTGTGTTCAGTGGCAAAAACAGCGAACCTACACGTAAACATGCCAAATACAGCGCCAAAGCCTCGATTGATTTTTCGCATTGCATCGCAACGCGGTGCCCAGGTTCCACGCCCGCATCGAGCAAAACATTTGCTATCTGTCCTGATAATGCGAACAGCTGTTCGCCTGTCACCTCTGAATCATCAGGGCGGATCAAAACTGCATCGCGACGCATTTCAAGCGGAGCCACAAGGGCATCAAATAGCATGTTCATATTTCGGGTATTCCATAGCGGATTTTAAACTCTTGTTTGTGTATTGCCATAAATGCGTTGTCTCCTTCAATATAGCGATGCAAAATACTTTCAAGTTTGTCCCCATTACGAGAAATCAAAAAATGTAATTGTTCCCAACCTGACATACGTGTCGATGTACCGAAGTCATCGCGGCACTGGCTCGGGGCGAGGATATTGACCCCACGCACTATTACATGCGCACACACGCCATTTTAGAAACGGTTGATCCTGACCTTTCTTGCATCAATCGCACCCTATTTGTTGGGACAGTGGCGCGATTGGCGGATCAGGTGATTATGACACTTTTCGTAATCCGCTAGATCATTGGTTCAAATACGGCATCATCGGTGTCGAATTTGATGCAGAATCTTTATCAATTCGAACCGAGCCTGATGAAGTCTTCAGCACCGAGATAGGCCATGGATTTCGAACAAGTATTACATCATTTACGTCATTTGCATGAGGATCATAATGACCTGCGGGCATTCTGTTCCTTTCCGACCGATGTTGTCACGCAACCTGTCACGGCCCGCCATATGGGCGCACAGGATCATTTTGATGCAGAAACTGGATTGTTTGGGGATGAATACGCGGCAACTCGATCCCTATTAAAACAGCTTGGTCCGTTGGCCTATTGGCGCGATACCTATGCAGGGACCAATGTCAGTGATCGTTTTATGGATGAATTTGGGTGTTTTAGTTTGATTGGGCAAAATGGATTTTTCAATAGTGATCAGATGAATGCATGGATGGTCTATATGCCAGCGGGGCTTTATTACCCTTGGCATCAGCATCCAGCCGAGGAGATGTATCTATGTCTAGCAGGTGAGGCTGTTTTCAAAAAAGACGGTGCGCCCGATAAACACATTGGGGAAGGGGGCGTGACGCTTCATGCCTCAAACCAGTCGCATGCTATGGAAACATTGGATCACCCCGTTTTGTGTTACGTGGTTTGGCGTAATGAATTTACCACGAAACCCGTTTTAACCTATGACGATGCGACATAAGCGATTTGAAATTGTCTGGTGTTTGTAAATCCCTCTGCTAGGGTCGCACTAACATAAAGAATTGGACACCCCCTGTGACGCAAACAAAACTCTCTGTTTTATTGATGATTGGGGCTATGTTTGTGTTCACCCTGATGGATGCGGTGGCCAAGGTGTTGACGCAGGAAATCGGTGTCTGGCCAACATTATGGACCCGATATTTGGGACAGGCCATTTTGGTGTTTTTGATCGTTTTGCCGCGGTTTGGGAAAATTGTAAAAACCTCTTTCCCGCTGCTTCAATTGGCGCGGTCTGTGTTTTTGATGTGCGCGACCATGTGTTTCTTCTGGGGGATTTCAAACATCGGCTTGGCCGAGGCGACCGCGATTATGGATATCAGTCCTGTGTTAATCACCTTGGGCGCTGTTTTGTTTTTGGGCGAACGGATCGGTATTCGGAGGTTGATCGGGATCATTGGAGCACTGATTGGCGCGTTGATTGTGATCCGGCCAGGAAGCGATGTTTTTTCCGTTTATGCCTTGTTTCCTCTGGGGGCTGCGATTTGTTATTCTGGCTATAACATTATCACGCGTTTTGTGGGCGCGCGCGAAGATCCCTGGACATCCCTTTTTTATACGGCCCTTTTTGGGGCAATCGTGTTCAGCACAATTGTTCCATTTCATTGGCAACCGTTAAGCGTGTTCACAATCACCCTGATGGCTGCGCTGAGTGTTATGGCCACATCGGCGCAATGGTTATTGATCAAGGCCTTGTCGTTAGGCGAAGCAAGCCTTTTGGCACCTATCGGATACATTGCCCTGATTTTTGCAACACTTTGGGGGTTCCTGTTATTTGGTGATCTACCTGACCAATGGACAGTTATTGGTGCCTTGGTGATCGTCGCATCGGGTGTTTATGTTTGGTCGCGCGAACGCAAGGCGGGGTAAAATTAGGTTCACACAGTGAACTCATGACTTGCTATTCCCTGATTTTGTTATTCTTATGTGAAAAATTATAAAACAAGGACCCCGCATGAACATCCTTTTCATCATGTATGATCAGCTGCGTTTTGATTACCTTAGTTGCGCAGGTCACCCAAAATTACAGACCCCTAATTTCGATCGGGTCGCACAAATGGGTGTTCGGTTTACAAATGCCTATGTGCAATCCCCCATTTGCGGGGCCAGCCGCATGTGTTTTTACACGGGCCGCTATACATCTAGCCACGGGGCGCAATGGAACAACTTCCCACTGCGGGTTGGTGAACACACCTTGGGTGATCATCTGCGCAAAAATGGGATGGATTGCTGGCTCCTTGGTAAAACCCATATGAAGGCCGATGCCGAGGGAATGGAACGTTTGGGCCTAACACCTGATACGGTGATCGGGGCGCGTCAGGCAGAATGTGGGTTTGATGTTTGGATCCGCGATGATGGTTTGTGGGGTCTGGGACCAGATGGGTTTTATGATGAAAAACGCTCCCCCTATAACGCTTATCTTAATAGCAAAGGGTATGAGGGCGTGAACCCTTGGGCTGATTTTGCGAATGCGGGTATTGAGAATGGCGAAAAAGCATCGGGTTGGATGTTTAAGAACGCCGATAAACCTGCAAATATTAAGAATGAGGATAGCGAGACGCCGTGGCTGACATCGCGCACGATTGATTTCATGAATGAGGCGAAAGGCCCGTGGTGTGCCCATGTCAGCTATATCAAACCGCATTGGCCCTACATTGTGCCTGCGCCTTATCACAACATGTTCACCCCTGCAGATGTGCCGCCGCCCTTGCGCCACGAGGTTGAATTGGATGATCCTCAACCCGTCTTTGGATCCTATCAAAAGAACAAGATCGCGCAGGCGTTTCAGCGCGATGATGTACGCGACAAGGTGATCCCAGCCTATATGGGATTGATCAAACAATGTGACGACGAATTGGGCCGCATTTTGGATCATCTGGATGAAACAGGTCAGATGGCCGATACAATGATCGTTCTGACCTCGGATCATGGGGATTATTTGGGCGATCATTGGTTGGGGGAAAAGGATTTGTTCCACGAACAATCCGTAAAAATTCCAATGATTATTTATGATCCACGCGCCGATGCGGATGCGACACGGGGCACAACCTGTGATGCATTGGTCGAAAGCATTGATTTGGCCGCCACATTTGTTGAGTCGGCAGGCGGCGAAGTCTCCGATCACATTATCGAGGGGCGTTCGCTATTGCCCTGGCTGCGCGGGGAAACGCCAGAGTGGCGTGATTTCGTGATCAGTGAATTTGACTATTCCCCAACGCCGCAGGCCGTGCGGTTGGATGTCGAACCACGTGATGCGCGCCTGTATATGATCTTTGATGGCCGCTGGAAAATGATGCATGCCGAAGGTGGGTTCCGACCCATGCTGTTTGATTTGGAAAACGATCCCGAGGAATTCCATGATCTGGCCAAAACCGGCGCGCATCAGGATCAGATTGATCGCCTTTACGCGCTGTTGGCACAGTGGGGACGCAGGCCCGCACAGCGCGTTACAAAATCAGAACAAGACATCAAAAACATGCGTGGCAAATCCTTGCGAAAGGGCATTTTACCGTTCCTTTATGATGGCAGCGAAGTCGATGAAGAGTTGACCATGCATTATCGCGGACTCGTTTCACAAAAGATTGCAGAAGACTGATGGCAAACCCTGATCTATTGGCGCATCGTGCGCAGTTTGAAAAATCAATCACGCGTTTGAGTGACGGCATTTACACAGCGGTGGGTTATGCCGCTTCCAATGTTCATATGATCGAAGGTGACAGCAGCATCACAATCATCGACACCAGCGAAAGCACCAAGGCCGCCGAAAATATACTGGCCGAGTTTCAAAAACTGTCGGACAAACCAATTGCGCGGATCATATATACCCATTCGCATCGCGATCATATTTCTGGCGCAACGGTGTTTGCACAAGGAAAGGATATACCCATCTTGGCCCATTACGGGTTCAAATCCGATCTTGTGGCCTTGTCTGACATCATACCCGCACCAAACATGGCATTGGGACGTCGCACACAAGCGCAATTTGGCATTGGGCTGAGTGGAGACGAACGTGTCTCGCTTGGCTGTGGGCCGGGGGATCGCCCGATGCAGGGATTGGGGGCTGGGTTTCTGCCGCCCACGCAGTTTATTGAGGCGGAGCGCGATATTGATCTGGATGGGGTTCTTGCACGCCTTATTTTTGCGCCCGGCGAAACGGCCGATCACTTGATGGTCTGGTTACCTGAACAACGGATTTTGTTCCCGGGGGACAATTGGTATTATTCATTCCCCAACCTTTATGCCATTCGCGGCACAGCCTATCGTGATTTCATCGCATGGGCCAATAGTTTGGACTTGATCGCGGGTCTTGAGGCAGAGGTAATGGCGCCTGGACATACAAACCCCGTATTCGGCGCAGAGCAGGTGCAAGAGGTTGTGACAACAACCCGCGACGCGATAATGCATGTGGTTTCACACACGGCGGCAGGCATGAATGCAGGACAGTCGATGGATGACATCGCTGCCACCATTTCATTACCCGAGCATCTGGTCGATAAACCGTGGTTGGGCGAGTTTTACGGCAAACTGTCATGGTCAGCGCGTGCCTATGCGGTTGGAACACTGGGGTGGTATGACGGTAATCCTACACATTTGGGGGGCTTGTCATCTCGGTCCCGCGCGGAAAAAATCGCCGCTCTTGCTGGTGGAATTGAAGGTTTGTGGGATGTGTTGAAAAATGACGATGATCCTCAATGGAAATTAGAGATCTGTGATCATTTGATTGCCCTTGATCAACCCGCCGAAGCGCAAAAAGCAGAATTGTTAACGACCCTTTCTGAAACCGAAATCAACGCTACAGCACGCAATACGTATTTGTGGGAGGCAAAACAGCTGTTGTCACGCATATCTGAAGGATCAGAAACATGAAGTATGACGCAAAAATTGCTGATTTATTGGCGTTTTCCTTTACATTCGTGATCTTGATTTTTGCGGCCTCTGGCCCTTTAAATGAATTCGTGCGTTGGTTTATCGAGGCCACCACTACAGATTTCGAATACCTCTCGCGCCGCGAACAACGCATGTTGTTCAAAGAACATTGGCTTGGCGCGTTCCATCGCGCGCTTGAACGCAGCTTTTTATTGCCCACGGGTATTATTCTGGGCCTGCCGCTGATCCTATCCTTTGCGATTTCTTTCCTGAATGTGCGGGCAGCCTCATGGTTGCGTTGGGTGGGGCTGGCCCTGACCATCGCCGTTTTTTCAGCGTGGATTGGAAAACTATTTGCGGTGGACGCAGGTGCGCTTCCTTCAGCGGGTCCAATTGATTTTTGGGTTTTTCCCTTGGCTGTGGCGCTGACGCTTTACCTTACGTGGAAACAATTCGGCAGTTTCATCATATTTTTCTGCCTCTTTTGGATTGTGTATTTCTTTGTGCGCGGGTGGCTTCCTGAATGGACAGGAATTTTTGCAGGATCGGACAGCACATTGGCGCAATCCATGCGGGCCATGGTGCTGAATTTCTGGGCTCAAACGGGGGGATTATTTGGACAACCGTTACAGGTTGTTTCGGGTAATGTCCTAATCTTTATCATTTTCGGTGCCGTATTGATGGCCTCTGGCGCGGGGGACGTTTTGATGAAGATCGCAAACCTGTTAACAGGGCGCTTTACGGGTGGGGCGGCGCATGCGGCGGTGGCCTCATCCGCGCTGTTTGGAACCCTGTCCGGCGCGGCCATTTCCAATGTTGTCTCAACGGGCGTCATGACCATTCCCGTGATTAAGAAATCGGGATTTCGCCCCGCATTCGCAGCGGGTGTAGAGGCCGCCGCCTCAACAGGGGGCCAAATCATGCCACCTGTCATGGGGGTTGTGGCATTCTTCGTCGCGGGTCAAATCGGGTTGGAATATCGCTACATCGTTGTGGCGGCAATCATGCCTGCGATTTTCTACTATGTCGGAACATTCCTAACTGTTTACTTTGAGGCACGTCGTCAGGACATTGGTCCCTTACCCAAAGAGGCCCGCGTGCCCCTGACATCCATCGAAAAACGTCAATGTTTGGTGTTTATCATCCCGCTTGGCGTTCTAAGTTATCATCTCTTTGCGCAACCCTCGGTGCCAAAAGCAGGGTTTTACGGATTTCTTTCTGCGATCATAATGGCGCTGATCCTATTCCCTGCATATCGTTCACCCCGCCGCGTTTTTCAAAGTTTGGTTGACGGCGGGCGTATGGCCGCATCCATCGTCGTGATCGTTGCCGCGATTGGTTTGATTGTAGGGTTGATCGAAATATCGGGGTTCTCTGGCCGTTTATCGCTGTTGTTATCCCAACTTGCCAACGGTCCGTTGTTTGTGACGCTGATTGTTGTGGCGCTTGGCTCGATTGTTTTAGGGATGGGGCTGCCCCCTGGGGCCACTTATTTCATCATCGTAATCGCGCTTAGCTCGGGGATCGACATGGTTGGCATCGCGCCGCTGACACTTCATTTGTTTGTGGTGTTCTTTGCGGTGATTTCGACCGTCACACCGCCTGTGGCATTGGCGGCATTTGCCGCAGCGCCGATTGCAGGAGCAAATCCAATCGATACTGCATTTCAGGCTGCGCGCCTGTCCTTAGCAGGGTTCATAATTCCATTTGTTTTCGTCTATCACCCGGCCTTGCTGTACAAACTTCAAATTCTGTTTGAATGGTTTGGCGGTGAAACCGTGTCATCGCGTGCGATGATTGATATTGCCACTGTCGGATGGGGGGATTTCGTATGGATCACGTTGGCCCTTGGCACGGCGCTTTGGCTTCTTGCATCCGCAATCAGTGGTTATGAAAAACATCGAATTGGCGGGGTTGCGCGGATCCTCCGCGGAATTTTGGCTGTACTTATGCTCTTGCCAAATTTGACCATTGCCATCCCCGCATTTGGTGCGGGGGTGATGATGATCCTATGGCATCGTCGTCAGATTGATGACCCACATACAAAACATGAAATTGCATAACAGGGAGAAAATCATGCAAAAACTTGGACTGGCCCTTGCGGCAACACTGGCCCTTTCGGTACCTGCACAGGCCGAAACATTGAAAATGGCAACCATCGCACCTAGTTTGGGGGCGGCGATTTCCATGGCGACATTCGCAAACATCGTCACCAAAAATGTCGATGGGATCGAGATTGAGGTCGCAGCAGGGGGTGCCGCAACCCTGCACATGATGGAAGTGGGCCGTAGCAATTTGGACATGTCGATGACATCACCCGTGGTTTACAACCTAATGTCAGGTGGTAAGGCGATGTATGCAAAACAGGCCGACGCCCCTGAATTGGCGAAAAACGTTAATCTGTTAATGTGGTATCCATATGGAGCCTATCACTTTGCCGTGCGTGCAGATAGCGACATTCAAACACTGGATGATATCGAAGGCGCCTCTGTTTTCCTTGGGCCGCAGGGGGGCGGTGCATTCAACGCGGCCAAAGGTTGGGTTGCATCCACAACTGGACTGGTTGCAGGTGAAGACTATGAAGCGATCAAAGCAAACTGGCAAACAGGATATCAGGCGTTCCTTGACGGGAAAATTGATGTCTATGTGAACGGCTGCTTGGATCCATGTGGTCAATTCATTCAGTTTACTGAAACCGAAGATGTGCGTTTCATCGCACCCGAGGATCACACGGGCGAAGCGGTCGACAAATTCCTTGGCAAATTCCGCTATTATGCCGAAGTTCCCGCAGGCGTATATGAAGGTCAGAAAAATGATGGCCCTGTCATAAGCTTTGATACCGCCGTTGGGATCGCTGTGCGCGCGGATATGGATGAGGATACTGTTTATCAGGTAACCAAAGCGTTCTGGGACAACATTGATCAGGTCACTTCCGAAGCACCATGGGCCAAAGCACTGAACCTTGAATTCGCGGCGTCAAAACGTGGTTTGGCTGAACTGCACCCAGGTGCGGCGCGTTATTATCGCGAAGTTGGTGTTTTGAAATAATAACAAATGCGCTGCCGTGTCGGGGATGCGGCAGCGCAGATTTTAAGGATTTTTAGGATGAGACTTGCATTAACTGGGGCAGCCACGGGTATCGGCGCAGAGGTTGCCCGCAAAGCGAAAGAGCAGGGGCATGAGGTGATAGCCTTTGACGTCACCCAACCGTCTGTTGCGGTGGATCAGTATGTTCAAGTTGATTTGTCTGATCCAGCGGCCATTGCAGATGCTGTAAATGCGACGCAAGGAACATTTGATGCGCTGATCAATAACGCTGGCCTGCCACCAAGAGAGGGATTGGGCTGCAAGGTTTTAGAAGTGAACTACCTTGGTCTGCGCGACATGACACAGGCCATGGCGTCCCGTTTAAACGCGGGCGGTGCGATTGTGCACACGGCCTCGCGTGCGGGGGCATTTTGGCGGGATAATGTGGCGCAGGTTAAGGCGCTACGTGCCTGTTCATGGGGGGACATTGATGCATTTATCCAATCGCATAATATTGATGACACACGCGCCTATAACCTGTCCAAAGAGGCAGTGATCGTTGAAACCATCGCCACGACAGAGGCGTTTTTGGCCCAAGGCATTCGTGTCAATTGCGTCAGCCCCGCCGCCGTTAGCACAGGTATATTGGATGATTTCACCAAGGCCTTTGGCCCAAAGGTTGCCAAAAACATCGCCCGGGCGGGGCGCCCTGGGCATCCATCGGAAATCGCCGATGTGATTTTGTATCTCGCCTCTTCGCAAAGTGCGTGGATAAAGGGGCAGGACATTACGATTGATGGCGGGATGAGCGCCATGGGCATGACGGATATGATGGAACTAAAGGGATAATTCATCACAATGAAGCTGTTTTCAGACAAAAATCGCCCCGTGCATATGGGGCAATATCCAACAGAACGGTTAAAACGCATCGACACCGTCGATCTGAATACAGCCCCCGAAATGCAGGCAGTGTCGTTTCGCAGGCCCGAGGCCCCCGAAAATATTGTCAACGCCATGGGCGAATATCAGGCCATGTTGGATGCCATTCGCGATGGTTTGATCAATAAAACCAAGGCGGACATTCCAACCGACCCAACTGAACGTGCAAATCACATAAAGGGGTTTGGGTATTTTTCCGATGCGTCAATGATTGGGATCTGCGGATTGGATGATCGCGCAATTTTGGACGATCCGATCCAAAACCCCGATATTGAACGTTTGGCCCATGCCCTGCGAACGCGGCAAACAAAGACACTGGCGTCGGGCATTGATGTCATTATGGCGGACCTAAAGGACTCGATGGAGGCACCGCCCACAACGATTGACGGTCACACGCATGCTATTGTGTTTTTATACGAGAACCCCCGTGATTTGATGCCGAATGAAGTGGGTTGTGATTGGCTTGAGGATGCGCATGCGCACCGCGCCTGTTTGCGGGCAAATGAAACCGCAGCGGTGATTGCCAATTACATTCGCCTTCTTGGCTATGATGCGAAATCCCATTCTGGGGCGGCCAGTGATGTGGATTTGAACAAACTTGCGCTGACGTCTGGTCTGGCTTGGGCGGATCAGGGGGAGTTAATTGCGCCCTATATCGGAAAGAACTTTGGATTAGGTGTGATTACAACCACGCTTGATCTGGCAACCGATCGCCCGTTGGCGCCCCGCGTAGAACAACCCTGGTTCAAAACCCAAGGTCCCGCATGGTGGTTGGGCAAAGGGTTTTCCAAAAACGCGTTTAATCGTGATCCGTTTTCCAAGCGTAAATTCGTCGATGGGCCGCATCCTTTTGAAAACCTGAAACGTGTCGAAACACCCACAACCTACATTGATGAGGCGCGTGTGGCCCGCGTTCCAAAACGCACGGATATGTTCGCGCGTGCGCAGTTTGGGGACATGGGCAAAAACCTGCAAGAGGGGGCCAAGGGCGGCTATTACGCGCGCAAAGCCGCGCCATCCTGTGCGCAGCGGCGTGCATTAGGCGCCTTTGTTCTGTTGCAGGATGGAGAGGCGAATGAAAACGGCGCGCGCCCCAATGATTTGGCGCAAAACGCGGCCAACATAAAGGCTGCGAGTTATTTCCTTGGCGTCGATGCCGTTGGGCTGTCACGCTGTCCTGATTGGGCGTGGTACAGCCATGATGCAACGGGCGCTGTTTTGGATCCCCCGCACAATAACGCGGTATCAATGATCATCGATCAGGGGTACGAAACGATGGAGGGTGCATCGGGTGATGATTGGATATCTGTCGCCCAATCCATGCGTGCCTATTTGCGCTTTTCCCTCTTGGGGGGCGTGATTGCCCAACAAATCCGCAACTTGGGGTACAAGGCGAAATCGCACACTGTATTGGATGGTGAAGTGTTACAGCCCCCATTGCTTTTGCTGTCGGGGTTGGGTGAGGTCAGCCGCATTGGCGAAGTTATTTTAAACCCCTACCTTGGCCCGCGCCTGAAATCCGGCGTTGTGACAACGGATATGCCGTTTGAACATGATAAACCGATTGATTTTGGCCTGCAAAATTTTTGCGAAAACTGCAATAAATGTGCCCGTGAATGCCCAGCGGGCGCGATTACTGCGGGCCCCAAATTGATGTTTAATGGCTATGAAATTTGGAAGTCAGATAGTCAAAAATGCGCCAGTTACCGCATTTCCACCGAAGGCGGCGCCATGTGCGGTCGCTGTATGAAAACCTGTCCTTGGAACCTGGAAGGCCTGTTTGGCGAGGCCCCATTTCGATGGGCTGCCAGCAATTTACCATCGCTTGCCAAACCTTTGGCAAAATTGGATGACATGGTTGGAAATGGTGAATTAAACCCCATCAAAAAATGGTGGTGGGACATCGAACTTTATGAAGACGGCGGATATAAACCAGCACGAAAACCTGTGAATGCACGTGGTTTGCAAAAGGACCTTGACCTAAAATACGAAGATCAAACAATGGCCGTTTATCCCGCAAATCTTGCGCCCCATCCCTATCCCTATCCGTTCCAAATGGATCGCGAAGCTGGGATTGAGGCCTATCAGGCCATGATCACGGCAGAGGAATACAAACTAAAACTCGACCGTGGTGAAACTGATCATCTGCATGTCTATTCCAGCGATGGGGACGCGCCTGTTGTGCGTGTTCAGGTCAGCAAGGTCGAAAAAATGACCCCAGATGTTACGAAATACGAATTCCAAACGCTGGATGGATCACTATTGCCAGAATGGAGCGCGGGCGCGCATTTGGATATTGTCGTGGCCCCTGAATTTTTGCGTCAATATTCCATGTCGGGCGACCCAGCCGATCGCAGCAAATATCAAATCGGTGTACTACGCGAAGACGCGGGGCGTGGTGGATCAAAAATGATGCATCGTATTTTTGTCGAAGGACGCAAGGTCTTTATTTCTAAACCTATCAATCATTTTGATTTGGTTGAGGATGCGACCAAAACCTTTCTGATGGGTGGGGGGATTGGCATTACGCCGATGATCGCCTTTGCCCATCGTTTGCACGCCTTGGGGCGTGATTTTGACATGCATTATTCCGCCAGTCGGAAAGAGGGGGCGGGGTATTTAAATGACCTGGCCACTGTTCCGTGGGCCGATAAGGTGCGGTATCATTTCAGTGATCAGGGCACGCGCGCAGATTTGGCCAACATCCTGTCGGGATATCAAAACGGTTGGCATGTCTATACCTGCGGTCCAGAACGTTACATGGATAGCGTCATCGCTGCAGCGGAGGCGGGTGGTTTCCCTGATGAGGCGAGGCACCTTGAATATTTCTCGGTTCCTGAACAGCCCGATTATGTGAACCACGATTTCAAAATCCGACTTGCAAAATCTGGGCGCGAATTTGACGTGCCTGCAGATAAAAGTGCGGCGGATGTTCTGATTGATGCAGGCTACACCATTGATTTGAAATGTTCCGATGGCATTTGCGGCGTGTGTAAGTGTGGGGTGGTGTCAGGAGATATCGAACATCGGGATTTCGTATTGTCGAAAAAACAACGCGAAACCCAAGTGATCTTGTGTCAAAGCCGTGCTAAAGAAAAAGATGGTGTGATCGAAATCGACCTTTAATCAGGCGCTGGAATGCTGCCTTCTGATAGCTTGGTTGAGATATCACACGCCGATGCCTTTAACCGTTCCAACAGGCCAGATCGAAGGACGGTGTCGGCGCTTAGATGCTCTTCCAGCCACAAAAGGCTAAGCGATCCGTGAATTCCATCCCGCGTGATAATTGGAACCGCGATTGCGCCAATGGGGGGCGATTCATCAAATGGGGGTTCCCAATATAGCTTCTCTCGAATGCCATATCCCCGTTTTCGCGTAATTTCCAATTCTGCATCCAATCGGCCAGAATTATACCAACTTATGTCCTCTTTCCGCGCACGGTTCAGAAATGGCTTTATATGTTTTTCGCGCATCTCATTCGACATATGGGCCAAAATCACGCGTCCATGGGCGGATTGGAAAAGCGATGGTTGTAACCCCAGACCAGTGCGACCGGGCGCCATAGGACCGCGCAAACGCGTGCTTTCGATGATTTCAAACTGACCAAACCCGCGAATAGCGCAGAGATCAGAGGGCAGCGAATAGGGGTTTTGGCGCAGCTCCAGCAAAATGGGCACGGCAATTTCGGCCATTGGGTGCGCACGCGCCTCTGCCCCCAGAATATCGCCCAGCGAATGGGACATTTCGTATCGTTTTTCAACGATCAACTGACGCACCCAGCCGCGGTCAATCATTGTCCCCAAAATGCGCAATATACCTGCGTTATCCAAACCCGTCTTTTGCCGCAGTTCGGTTAAGGAACACGACCCAGACTGAGACAACACCTCAATCACCAAAAGCGCACGATCAACGGCGCGGATGCGTTTGATACTCATGCAGAAACCATAGTTCACTGTGTGAACACACTAAATGCGTAAATGACGCTGGAGTAAATGCAACAATCGAAATACAGTCATTAAAAAGGCAGGAGAGGTCATGGAATACACGTTTTTGGACGACATCGAACGCATGCATACCGTTGCGTTTTATCAAAGCTATTATTACGGCACAGGTGAAAAATCAGAGTTGATCACGCATCTGGAACGCTTTCCAATGCATATCGAATGGTTGTTTCACGAGGTGATGTTTTTCATGAAAAACGATGGGGTGAGCGCACGTTATGGGGCCGAAAATGCTGCAATGATCGACATTCGTGATGACCAAATTTTCCAATATTTCATGACAGGAACGGATGAGGCGAACACCTATTATGATGAGCCCAGTCTGGCCAACTACCCCGATCGCATAATCGACATTGCCGAATTTATGTCGATGCATCCCTTGATCATTGAAGTGATCGTTTCGCACAAATTGGCGGGGTCAAATATCCAATTGGCATGATTATGGCCATCTGCTTGTGCATCACGCGCGAAAATGGTTCACTGCGCCCAAGTTTTACAGGGGAAACAGATCCATGCGTTTAACGATACGCGCACTTTTAACCACGATTGGACTTTTCATCATGACAGCTGCAAATGCAGAACTACAAATTGAAACGATCACCGAAGGGTCCGGCCAAGCTGCTGAGGCAGGAAACAAGGTATTTGTTCACTATACAGGCAAGCTTGAGGACGGAAGCGTCTTTGACAGTTCGGTGACACGCGGCCAACCGTTTTCGTTCACATTGGGCGCAGGCCAAGTGATCCGTGGATGGGATCAGGGCATTTTGGGCATGAAGGTCGGGGAAAAGCGTGTCCTGACAATCCCACCAGAATTGGGATATGGCGCCGAAGGTGCAGGTGGTGTGATCCCACCGAATGCAACATTGACGTTCGAAGTTGAACTTTTGGAAACAATGATCCCACCACAGTTGGGCCAAGCATCCCCGCAAGAATTATTGGATGCCCAAAAGAACGGGACCATCATCGTTGATATCCGCCGTCCAGAAGAATGGGTTGAGACAGGCGTTATTGAGGGCGCGGAACTGATCACGGCCTTTACGGCGGATGGGGGATTACACCCAGAGTTTCAACCAAAATTCTTTGCCCTTGTTCAGGATCCATCCACACCGATCATGCTGTATTGCCGCACTGGCAATCGCACGGGAATGTTGGGCGATGCCCTGTTGAACCAAGCGGGCCTGACAAATATCAGCCACCTAACTGATGGTATTGTTGGATGGTCTGCAGGCGGGTTTGAAACACAAACTTATACCGAATAGCCTATTGTTATACATGAGAAATCCCATTTTATCTGTGGGGTTTCTCTGATTTCTGTCAATGGGGGCGCATTTTTTAACATCTTTGGCTAAACTATGGAAAAGGATGCGAAAAAGCGATTCGGGCGGTGTTGCGAAAACGGTACCGCTATATTGAGCAGAATAAAGGATGGTTGATGGATAATATCGCCGAGTTTGAACGCCGAATTATTGTAGCGTTAGATAAAATCGAACGTCATATGACATCCGACGCATCTGCGTCATCAGGTATTGGCCAATCAGAAGAAATGGTGGCATTAACCCTGCGCAATTCTGAGTTATTGAGTGAGATTGATCGTTTGCAAAACGAAGTAAATCTGTTGAAAGCCGAACGTGAAGACGAAAAGGCAGATTTACAAACACTGCACGATGAACTGGAAGCCGCGCTGACAGCCGCAAAAGCAGAGGAGGGCGCCTAATGCCAGAGGTGACAATTGAAATTGGTGGCCGCCAGTTCGAAGTGGCCTGTCAGGATGGCGAAGAACACTATCTGCGCTCTGCCGAAAAGCTGCTCGATGCAGAAGCATCGGTTCTTCAGGAACAGATTGGGCGCATGCCCGAACCGCGGATGTTGTTGATGTCTGCGCTGATGTTGGCCGATAAAACAGCGGCCTTGCAGGAAAAGCTAACCGACGCAGAGAAGTTGTTGGCAGACACACGAGTCGAGTTAGAGCAGCTGAAAAACGCACCTGCGCCCGAGGCAAAGACGGTTGAGGTGCCCATCATTCCGCCACAGGTCGGTGATAGCCTGGCCGATATCGCGGCGCGTGCCGAAAGTTTGGCACAACGCTTGGAAGAGTCATAATCAAACGTGCCTATATTTCAGCAGTTCGAAACAGAACGGCTTTCGGTTGCGCATTGGGCGGAAACCATCGCTGTGCCAGAGGCACGGCGCAGGCTTGCAACGCAGCTGCCAGATTTACTGACACCCGATGTGATCGCGCATCTGCCGCCATTTTTTGACCTAACGGATCAAAATATGGATCAATGGATCGACGCACGCGACGCGGAAAGTGATATCTAACTAATACGTGAAAAAGGCACTGACGCACTCATCGGGCTTATGTTTTTAACGCCCCCATTTAATAACGACATTCACCTCGGATATCTTCTTGGGCAATCAGCGTGGGGGAAGGGGTATGCAAGCGAACTACTTGCAGGACTGGTGTTGCACGTTCCCAAGACGGGTTTTCGTCTTCTTGGGGGTGTTGGGCGCGAAAACCCCGCATCCGCGCACGTTTTGCGAAAGACAGGTTTTCGTGTCGTACCAGAGTTAAGTCATGCCGAAACAGAAATGTTTGGCATCACATTGAATTGAAAAAGGCCCCATGTAGGGGCCCAATTCAAACTAGATTAATTCTCAAATTAACCGTTTGCTTCGCGGATTTTGTTGGACGCTTCTTTATCATAACCAACACCATTGTCATCAAACAATGTGTCCAATTCACCTGAAAGGGTCATTTCGGTGATGATGTCACATCCACCTACGAATTCACCCTTGACGTATAGCTGTGGAATTGTTGGCCAGTCAGAATAATCTTTAATCCCCTGACGGATGTTTTCGTCTGCCAAAACGTTAATGTCCGTGTATTCAACACCCATATAATTCAAAACACCTGCGACGCGGCTTGAAAAACCACACTGCGGCATTTCCTTGGTGCCTTTCATGTAAAGCACGACGTCGTTGGCTTTGACTGTTTCGTCGATCTGCGTTGTTGCATCGCTCATAACTGTAATCCTTTGATGTGCTATTCTGGAACCTTGGTCGTCAGGGCAAGCGCGTGAAGCTCGCCATGCGATCCGTCCATCTTTCCTTTAAGTGCAGCATAGACCGCACGTTGTTGTTGAACACGGTTTTTGCCGCGGAAACTTTCGTCGATCACTTCTGCGGCGTAATGATTGCCATCACCTGCCAAATCCGTGATCGTGATTTGCGCGTCCGGAAACGTTTCGCGGATCAGCGCCTCAATGTCATGTGCCTGCATTGCCATAGGTAAACTCCTTTGAGTTTATTTATGTATCAATTGCCCCATTCAACAAGAGGAAAAGCAGCATTTTCTGGCTTTCCTCTGAAATGAACAGGTTTCTTAGGCGAAGGCCTCGCCAAAACTGTTGCGATATAAGGCACTTAGGTCGGCCAGTTCGGCTTCTGATCCGCCAAATTTAACAGATGTGCCACCGAAACGACCAACCGACTGAATGCTAAGGCCCGCTTGTGTTGCGGCCGCCATCAATGCCTCAGCCTGATCAAAGTTGCAGGCAATTAAATAGCGCGCCTGATCTTCACCAAACAATGTTGCGGTATCCGAGGTATCAAGGGTCACACCAACGCCTGATGCTTCTGCCATTTCAAAGGCTGCAAGCGCCAATCCACCATCACCCAAATCGCAGCACGCGCGGATCATATCACGATTAGCCAAAATGAATTCACCATGCGCCGATTCCGCGTCCAAATCAACATGGGGAGCATCCCCGTCTTCGCGATTAAACACCTCGGCCAATAGGGCCGATTGCCCAAGGTGACCTGTGGTTTCCCCCAGAACAAGCGCCACGTGACCATCACGTGCACGATCCAAGATTGCCTCTTCGCCCGCAGCAATCAGTCCAACCGCACCGATTGTTGGGGTTGGTAGGATCGCATTGCCATCTGTTTCGTTATAAAGGCTAACGTTGCCTGACACGATCGGCATGTTTAGCGCGGAAACAGCCGATCCAATTCCTTTGATCGCGCCTACGAATTGGCCCATGATTTCAGGTTTCTCAGGATTGCCGAAATTCATGTTGTCTGTGCTTGCCAACGGACGCGCACCGACAGAAATCAGATTCCGATAGGCTTCAGCCACTGCTTGACGTCCCCCCATTTCTGGGTTTGCACGCACATAGCGGGGCGTAACATCCGATGTGAATGCCAGTTTTTTGTCCGTACCATGCACACGGATCACACCCGCGCCAAACCCAGGGCGTTCCATTGTGTCGGCCATAACTTGGCTGTCATATTGTTCATAGACCCATTGTTTTGCAGCATAGTTCACAGAGCTAATCAGCGCCCTTAGCGCATCAATTGGATCAACTTCTGGGACATCATCCATGTCCGCCGCTGCAGGTGTTTCAACCCATGGGCGATCATATTCTGGTGCGTTGCCCGACAAGGCGCGCAGTGGCAGATCCGCCTTACATTCCCCGTTCAACATGATGAGGAAACGATCCTCGGGAATGGTTTCACCGACGATGGCAAAATCCAGATCCCATTTGTCGAATACGGCTTTGGCCTCGGCTTCTTTTTCAGGACGCAGAACCATCAACATTCGCTCCTGAGATTCAGACAGCATCATTTCATAGGCGGTCATGTTGGGTTCTCGGGTTGGAACCTTTTCCAAATCCAAACGAATACCCAATTCGCCCTTATCCCCCATTTCAACGGCCGAACATGTCAGACCCGCAGCACCCATATCCTGAATGGAAATAACCGCACCTGTCTGCATCAACTCAAGGCAGGCTTCCATTAAACGTTTTTCTGTAAATGGATCACCAACCTGAACAGTTGGGCGTTTTTCTTCGATGGTTTCATCAAATTCGGCGCTGGCCATTGTCGCGCCACCGACGCCATCACGGCCTGTTTTTGCGCCCAAATAGACAACAGGCATTCCCACGCCAGAGGCTGCAGAATAAAAGATTTTGTCTGTATCTGCCAAACCAGCAGCAAAGGCGTTTACCAAACAGTTGCCATTGTACGCGGGGTGAAAACGAACCTCACCACCGACAGTTGGAACACCAAAACAGTTTCCGTAACCGCCCACACCTTCGACAACACCATGTACCAATTGGCGTGTTTTGGGATGCGATTTTTCACCGAAAGACAAAGCATTCATCGCAGCGATCGGGCGTGCGCCCATGGTAAAGACATCGCGCAAAATACCACCTACACCTGTTGCGGCCCCCTGATAGGGTTCGATGTAGGAAGGGTGGTTATGGCTTTCCATTTTGAAAACAACGGCCTGACCATCGCCAATATCAACGATCCCTGCGTTTTCGCCCGGTCCGCAAATAACCTGAGGACCGTCTGTTGGTAGCGTGCGTAGCCATTTTTTTGAGGACTTATAAGAACAATGTTCGTTCCACATCGCCGAGAAGATCCCAAGTTCGGTGAATGTTGGTTCACGTCCAATGATGTCTAGGATCAGTTGATACTCGTCTGGTTTCAAACCATGTGCGTCGATAAGCTCGGGTGTGATGTTTGGTTCGCTCATAATGGCCCCTAAAATGTCCTGCGCACCCTTTAGGGCATCAAAGGAAAAAGGGCAATATTCAGGCGGGTTTCATTTGGTCAAAAAAAAGGGCCGAGCGAGCTCGGCCTTAGTCCAACAGGGAGGTATGAAAGCGCGAAACCGCTTCCATACAGTGGATATAGGGATAATAGGTGCACCAATCAAGAGAAAGAACGCCGCATGCGCAGCATACCCGCTATGCAAAAAATGCATGGCTATTATTTATTGAGATAATTCTCCATTTCGCAGGGCGCGACGATAATCAATAATTTCGTCCTGCACAAAGTCGCGGAAGGTCTCAACCCGTTTGGAATGACGCAGCTCCTCTGGATAGGCCAGGTAAACGGGGACCTCGACAGATTCAAGTTCATCCAAAACTCGTACAACGCCGTCAAAATCCAATGTGATATAGTCAGGCAAAATTCCAATACCCAAATCGTGGATCACCGCCTGTAGAACGCCAAAGTAATTGTTCACGGTCAACGTGGATGGCAAATCATAGGTCATTAAATGTTGCGTAAGGGCAAGGCCTGCACTTACTTGCGCGGATCTGGGGTGTTGGCAAATCAGCCGGTGGTAAACCATATCCTCGATCTTTTCGGGCACACCATGCGCTTTGATGTAGGTGGGGGATGCATAGAGACGCATCTTAACACTCATCAAACGTTTGCGGATCAAATCCGCTTGGGATGGCTCTTTCATGCGGATGGCAACGTCAGCTTCGCGCATAGGCAGATCCAAGACGCGCTCTTCCAACATCAAATCGATTTTAAGTTCGGGATATTTTTCATACAGTTTCGGCAGGCGCGGTGCCAACCACAAGGATCCAAACCCGGTCGATGTTGTAACGCGCAATTCGCCAAACACCTCTTCTTCGCTGTCCTTGATACGTGCCTCGGCGGCCTCAAGGCGTTTGACCATGGATTGGGTTGCGTCAAACAGCAACTCGCCCTGTTCTGTCAGGATCAGGCCACGCGCATGGCGGTGAAACAGATTAGTATTCAACGATTCTTCTAACGCGCGCACTTGGCGGGACACGGCCGATTGTGACAATCGCAATGTATCACCCGCGTGTGTTAGGCTTCCTGCGTCAGCCACTGCATGAAAAATGCGCAGTTTATCCCAATCCATCCCAAATGCTCCATTTTTTATCTTGATGACATGATTCTGTTCATGGTCATATCAAAGTACTAACATGACGCAGCGTCCAAAATAAATCTATAGCTTGGTCAGAAAAGCTGACCTATAATTTGGAGAACCGTTTGGGAGGTCAGTTGATGAGCACGTCGAAGATTTCGCTTAATGACAAATACGACATCGTAAAACATCAGGTGTTGTTGAATGGCACGCAGGCCTTGGTGCGCCTGATGATCGCGCAAAAGGAACGAGATCGCCAAGCGGGATTGAACACAGCGGGCTATGTGACGGGATATCGTGGTTCCCCTTTGGGTGCGGTTGATTTTCAAATGAAACGTGCAGGCAATGTTTTGCCCGAAAATGACATCACCTTCCAAGAGGGTCTGAACGAAGATTTGGCCGCAACCGCACTTTGGGGCGCACAACAAGCGGAATTGCGGGGCGAGGGGCGTTTTGACGGTGTCTTTGGGCTTTGGTACGGAAAAGGCCCCGGTGTTGATCGGTCTGGAGATGTGATGCGTCACGCGAATATGGCAGGTTCATCGAAAAACGGTGGTGTGATCATGGCGATGGGGGATGATCATACAGGGGAAAGTTCGACCGTGTTGCATCAATCAGATTGGGCTATGGTGGATGCTTCCATGCCTGTCATATCCCCTGCCGGTGTTCAAGAAATCTTAGATTACGGACATTATGGCTACGCGCTGTCGCGCTTTGCTGGTGTATGGGTTGGGCTAAAAACCATGAAAGACACGATAGAGGTGACATCTGTTGTGGATGGCAATCCAAATCGTATGCACTTCAAAACCCCTGACATTGATATGCCCGAGGGGGGATTAAACATTCGTTTGGTCGATCTGCCAGTGGATCAAGAAGCACGTCTCCTGCGCCATAAAGTCAGTGCGGCCGAGGCTTTTGCCCGTGAAAACAGAATTGACCAGCGGGGTTTGGGCCAAGTTGGTGCCAAAATCGGGATCGTCGCCGCAGGGAAAAACTGGTTGGATGTGCAACACGCGCTATCGGTTCTGAGCGTTGATCAGGATGAGGCCATTCGATTGGGCATCACGACTTATAAGGTGGTGCAAACTTGGCCTCTGGATAAAACCAGCCTGCGGGAATGGGCAGACGGGTTGGATTTGATCATTGTGGTCGAGGAAAAGCGCAAATTGATCGAACCGCAGATCAAAGATGCCCTATTCCATGACGCCAATCATTGCCGCGTTTATGGCGGTGAAAAAGGTGCTTTTGGCACCCTTCTTTTCCCATCAGAAGGGGCGCTTGATCCCATCGATATTGCGCAATCCTTGGGACAAATCTTTGTCGAAGAGGGTTGCGGTGGTCAAAAAATCACTGATGGATTGGCGCAAATCGCACATACAAAGCACGCCGATAATGCCAGTGATATCGCCGCGCGCTTACCCTATTTCTGCGCAGGTTGTCCGCATAATTCGTCGACCAAGGTTCCCGAAGGATCCCGTGCCTATGCTGGGATCGGGTGTCACTACATGGCGCAATGGATGGAGCGTGACACGCTTGGCTACACACATATGGGCGCCGAAGGGGCGAATTGGATTGGGGAATCCCTATTTTCGAAACGCGACCATGTGTTCCAAAACATTGGGGATGGAACGTACAACCATTCGGGCATTCAGGCGATCCGCGCAGCCGTAAGTGCGGGCACAAATATCACCTATAAAATCCTTTATAATGATGCTGTTGCCATGACAGGGGGACAGGGCAACGATGGGGGATTGGACGCCCCACGCATCACACGCGAACTACAGGCGATGGGTGTCAAAAAGCTGGTTGTTGTGTATGACGATAAAGAAGATTTGGATCTTGCGGCCTTCCCAATTGACATTGAAAAACACGAACGCGCAAATTTGATGACTGTTCAAAAAGAATTGCGTGAGATCAACGGCGTAAGCGCCATTGTTTATGTGCAAACATGCGCTGCAGAAAAACGTCGACGTCGCAAACGTGGCCTCTTTCCCGATCCAGACAAACGTATTTTCATCAATACCGATGTTTGCGAGGGCTGTGGCGATTGTGGTGTACAATCCAACTGCGTCGCAATCACGCCTGTGGAAACCGAACTGGGCCGCAAACGCGCGATTGATCAATCCGCCTGCAATAAGGATTTCAGTTGTGTAAACGGGTTCTGTCCATCGTTTGTGACCTTGCCAGAGGCAACACCGAAAAAGAAGGTGCGCAACAATTTTGAATTGCCTGATCTGCCCAATCCAACGGTGCCAACGATTCCGGCGGGTGAAACGTTTAACATCATTGCCACTGGTGTTGGGGGTACGGGTGTTGTTACGATTGGTGCCTTGCTGGCCCAAGCGGCCCAAATTGATGGCAAGGGGGCCGGCATGATGGAAATGGCGGGCCTTGCACAAAAGGGCGGTGCCGTTCACGTGCATTGTCGTATTGCGAATAGCCCTGAGGATATTTCTGCCATTCGTGTTGCAACAGGGGAATGTGATGCTCTGATTGGGGGTGATTTGGTTGTCAGTTCAGGCGCAAAAACCATCGGCCTGACATCTACGGGACGGACAGGTGCGGTTGTAAACGATCATGAAATCGTGACAGGTGATTTTACCCGCGACACGGAATTCAAAATCCCAAATGATCGCCTGCGCCTGACGCTTGAGGCGCGGATCAAGGATAAACTTGTGCTGCTTGATGCGACAAAGCTGGCGGCAGATTTATTAGGCGACTCCATTTATTCCAACATGATCGTGTTCGGGGCAGCATGGCAGATGGGCTTCATCCCACTTGGCCACAGTGCGTTATATGAGGCGATTACACTAAACGGCGCCAAGGTCGAACAAAACCAACGTGCGTTTGAGGTTGGGCGTTGGGCGGCGGCCTATCCCGAAGATGCCCAAAAACTGATCGCGTCAAAGGTGGTTGCGCTTCCTGAAAAAGGCGCTGACAAAATCGCCTATCGCGTTGATCACTTACGCGCATATCAGGGCAATCGCTTGGCTAAACGGTATCAAAAATTCCTAGGTATGTTTGAAAATGAACGCCTGCGGGATGCGGTTGCCTTGGGCTATCACAAATTGCTGACCTACAAGGATGAATATGAGGTCGCACGACTTCATTTAACCACGGTGAAAAAGGCCAAGGAAACCTTTGATAATGTGGATCAGATTAGGTTCCATTTGGCCCCACCGATACTTAGCGGAATGGATGCAAATGGCCGCCCGAAAAAACGCGAATTTGGACCGTGGATGTTACGCACCTTTGCCATCTTATCCCGACTGAAAGCCTTGCGTGGTACGCTGTTTGATCCGTTTGGTTATACGGCAGAACGCCGCATGGAACGCAGTTTGATCAATCAATTTGAAAGCGATTTCAAATCACTGGCATCATCTGTTAATTCAGTAAATTTGGATTTGCTTGTGGAACTTGCGCTTCTTCCATTGTCCATTCGTGGATTTGGCCCGGTAAAACAGGCGAATGAAGAAAAGGCACAAAAACGGCGTGCGGAAATCCTTGAAGGTATAAAACATCTAAAATCCTCATTGCAGAATGCCGCTGAATAGGCAAGTTCCACTGGAAAGGTAAAATCAATTTCGCTATAGAGTGCGCAAGTAAATTGAGCGCACTGACATGCCGAGCCAAAGACAAATCGCACGTGACATAAGTTATGCCTATTCCGCGCAAACACGCGGTGGACGCGCCCTGATAAAGTTGATGGAAAATGCAACAGGGCGAGTCAGCCTGATCAAGCGCGCGCGTGGCTACGAAGATGATGTGGCAAACGGCAATGATTTTTGGCAGGTCATGGTGCAACGCTACGGGCTGAACCTCGATATCGTTGGCGGAAGTTTGGACAATATCCCACGCGACAAACCGCTGATTATGATTGCCAATCATCCTTATGGAATTTTGGACGGTTTGATGTTGGGACATATCCTAACACAAACACGGGGTGATTTTCGAATTTTGGCGCACAAAGTGTTTCGCAAAGCCGAGGATTTGAACCGTGTCATCCTACCGATTTCGTTTGATGAAACGAAAGAGGCGGTCAAACTTAACCTAGAAACACGCAAAGTGGCTCTGGATTACTTAAATAACGGTGGCGCAATCGGTATTTTTCCGGGTGGTACGGTGTCAACTGCGGCAAAACCCTTTGCACATCCGATGGATCCCGCTTGGCGGTCGTTTACCGCGCGTTTAATCGCAAAATCGGGGGCGACGGTCGTTCCGGTATTCTTTGATGGTGCGAATTCCAGCCTGTTTCAATATGCCAGCCGCTTGCACTATACCCTGCGCATGGGATTGTTGATCAAAGAATTTAGTGCGCGTGTTGATACGACCGTGCGGGTGGTCATTGGGGAGCCGATTGATCCAAATGAAATCAAGGCGCGTGAAAAAGACGCGCGTGCGCTTATGGATTATTTGCGACAATCCACCTATAAACTGTCACCAACCCCGTTGAAGTCATTGGATTATGGCTTTGAATTTGAACAAAAACATAAATCGTAGAAAGTAGCGCCACATGGCCGTTGGTATTTTTGATAGTGGTCTGGGTGGTCTGACCGTGCATAGTGCTGTGTCTGCCCGTTTGCCAGATGTTCCCTTTGTCTATTACGGCGACAGTGCGCATGCGCCGTATGGTGTTCGTGATGCGGATGATGTGTATAACCTGACAACTAGAGCTGTTGAAAGGTTATGGGATGAGGGTTGTGATCTGGTGATTTTGGCCTGTAACACGGCCTCTGCGGCTGCATTGCGCCGTATGCAAGAAAGTTGGATCCCCACGGATAAACGCGTGCTTGGCGTGTTCGTTCCTCTGATTGAGGCACTGACAGAACGCCAATGGGGTGATAATTCGCCCCCCCGACAGGTTGGTGTGCAAAACGTTGCGCTATTCGCAACGCCCGCAACCGTGGCCAGCCGCGCGTTTCAACGGGAATTGGCGTTTCGCGCAATCGGTGTCGATGTCGAAGCACAGGCATGTGGTGGTGTCGTGGATGCGATCGAGGACGGTGATTTCATTCTGGCCGAGGCTATGGTGCGTTCGCATGTCGATGCATTGAAACGGAAAATGCCAAACCCAGAGGCCGCGATTTTGGGCTGTACCCATTATCCATTAATGGCGGAAACATTTGCAGATGCATTGGGCGAAGGGGTCAAAGTCTATTCGCAAGCCAATATTGTTGCGGAAAGTTTGGCAGATTATTTGGAACGGCATCCAAAAATGGTTGGCGCGGGCCAAGAAAGTAAGTATTTGACCACGGGTAATCCGCAAACTGTTTCGTCGCGGGCCACACAATTTTTGAAACGCGAGATCAAATTCGTCTCGACTTAAATTCTAGGAGAAGACACATGAACAAGCAAATCGCGATCCTCGGTGCATCTGGGTACACGGGCGCTGAGCTTGTTCGATTGGTGCATGCACATCCAAATATGGAAATCGGGGCACTGGCGGCGGATCGTAAGGCGGGACAACCCATGGCATCAGTGTTTCCACATTTTGGGCATCTTGATCTGCCTGATTTGGTTAAAATCGAGGATATTGATTATTCGAACATTGATTTGGTGTTCTGCGGTTTGCCCCACGGGGTTGCGCATGATTTTGTGCGCACGGTTCCAGATCACGTGAAAATCGTGGACCTGTCCCCTGATTTCCGGCTTGAGGATGGGGAGGCCTATGAAAAATGGTATGGCGTGCCGCACAGGGCGCTGGACCTACAGGACTCGGCTGTTCTTGGTTTGCCAGAAGTCTATCGCGATGAGATAAAATCCGCACAGATTGTGGCGAATACAGGGTGTTTTGTGGCAACCTCATTGCTGCCCCTTATCCCTGCGCTAAAGAGGGGGGTGATTGACAGCGACCCGATTATCATCGATGCCAAATCTGGTGTATCCGGGGCAGGGCGCGGATTGAAAGAACCCATGCTTTATTCCGAGGCGAACGAAGGGTTCAAGGCCTATGGCGTTGCGCATCACCGGCATATGGGCGAATTGGATCAAGAGCTGTCAAAAGCGGCGGGCCATGACGTTTGTGCAACATTCACACCGCATTTGGTCCCCATGACACGGGGTATGCAGGCGACCATTTATGCCAAAGGGGACGCAGATGCTGTACGGGCGCATCTGGCCTCTTATTACGCCGATGAACCCTTTGTGCATGTATTGGACGAGGGTGAGGTTCCCCAAACACAACATGTAAAGGGATCAAATATTTGCCGGATCGCAGTATTTTCGGATCGGCAGGCAGGGCGCGTTATCATCCTTTCCGTCCTTGATAACCTAATGAAGGGCGCATCGGGACAAGCGCTTCAAAATGCAAACATCATGCTAGGCCTGCCCGAAACTGAAGGTTTGGGCATGGTGCCAATGTTCCCATGAGGTTGACATGAGATCACTGAAAAAAACACGACGTATTCAAATTATCGTTCTTGCCTTTGTGTCATTGGCGACTGCGACGGGCTTGATTGGCTATGCCATGCGCGACGGGATCAATTTCTTTCGATCCCCCTCTCAGGTGATTGCAGAACCACCCAGCCCAAGCGAGGTGTTTCGCATCGGTGGCCTTGTCGCCGAGGGCAGCATTGTGCGCGGTCAAGGCGAACAGGTTCAGTTTTCCGTGACCGACGGCGGCGCATCAATCCCCGTCACCTTCACAGGTATCCTGCCTGATTTGTTTGAGGAAAATCAGGGCATGGTCGGCACAGGAAGCTATGTGAATGGTGTGTTTCAGGCGACCGAAATTTTGGCAAAACACGACGAAACCTATATGCCAAAAGAGGTCATAGACGCGCTAAAAGAACAAGGCACATACGTCGATCCCAACACTTAATGCACACCGTGCGTTGCGCTTAGGCGGCTTTTATTCCTTTTGAAAATGATGATCCCATCAGCAGCATGCAGGTGGAACATGCAACATATAAACGATATTGCCAAAGAGATTTTCAAGGCCGATGGCGGATTCGTCAACGATTCGGATGATCCGGGTGATCCCACAAATTACGGTGTCACGCTAAAAACGCTTAAGCGGTTGGGGTACGAGTTAAACCAAGATGGGTGGGTCGATATCGCTGATTTGAAACAACACAGTTCGACCCAAGCGGTTAAGGTGCTGCAACGCACGTTGATCCTATTTGATATGGACATCACTGTGGATGGTGTGATTGGGCCAATTACCATTGCCGCAACTCAAACGACCGCGCGGCGTGCACCCGGACATTTGGTTGATGCATATGGTATTGAACGCCTGAAATATTACCTATCCCTTACGGATGAACGGCCGAATTTGTGCAAATTTGCGCGCACACGCCGCATGGGGTTAATCGAAAAACTGATGGGATTTGTGTTCGGGGGTGGTGTTCAATCCACTATCGAGGTGTTGCGTGAAAATTCAGAAAAATCAGCTGTAAGTGCGCATGTTTTACGTCAGGCGACATTAACCCAATTCGCCACAGAATATCGCAATCCGCGCTCTGGTTTTAGCCGATTAATTGATGGGGTAAACCGGCTGCAACGCCATACCATGGCCTTTGGTGTGCTGGGCCCTTTTGTCGCGGCGATGCTGGATCCCATTTGGTTTGCCGATCGCATGGCGGGCCTATCGCTTGTGCCTGAATCTTTATGGTGGCTACTGGGTGCGATTGTGTCCTTTTATTTTGGCGCGCGACATCAAAGCAAAAGCTTTGAAATACGCGCCAAAGACATCCAAAAACAGGCCGAAACCATCGCACAAAGAATCCAAACAAACGCGGTAAAACCCATTGGGCCAATCCACGAAAATGCCGCTGTAACTGAATGGCGCAACGGAACGTAAGGTTGCGACAAAATTCACCGCATTTAGACATGGAAAGCGGGATCATAGCACCCTATAGTCGGGTTTATGATTACAGAGTTTGGACACTTCGCACTTATCCTTGCCTTTATGGTGGCGCTGCTTCAATCCAGCCTGCCACTGATCGGCGCTTCCCTTAATCGACATGGGCTAATGGCCTTTGCCATGCCTGCAGCAACGGCGCAGTTTGTTCTGGTGCTTGCAGCCTTTGGGGCCTTAACGCATGCCTTTGTGACATCGGATTTCTCAGTGGAGCTTGTTGTACTGAATTCGCATTCGCTGAAACCAATGATTTATAAAATCAGCGGTGTTTGGGGCAACCATGAGGGATCATTGCTTCTTTGGATATTGATCCTTGCCCTTTTTGGGGCCTGTGCCGCATGGTTTGGTCAGAACCTGACACCCACATTCCGCGCCCGTGTGATCGCGGTTCAGGGGATGATTGGCGCATCGTTTTTGGCGTTTTGTATCTTTACCTCAAACCCATTCCTACGCGTGGCACCCGTTCCCTTGGACGGTCAAGATTTGAACCCCTTGTTGCAGGACCCGGGTTTGGCGTTTCACCCGCCGTTTTTGTATTTGGGGTATGTGGGCCTTTCTATGGCATTTTCCTTTGCTGCTGCAGCCCTGATCGAGGGACGTGTTGATGCCGCATGGGGTCGTTGGGTGCGTCCATGGACATTGGCGGCATGGGTGTTCCTGACCATCGGGATCGCGTTGGGCAGTTGGTGGGCCTATTACGAATTAGGCTGGGGCGGTTTTTGGTTCTGGGATCCTGTTGAAAACGCATCCTTCATGCCATGGCTTTTCGCAGCGGCCCTTTTGCATTCCGCAATCGTTGTGGAAAAGCGTGAAAGCCTGAAGAACTGGACAATCCTCCTTGCCATCTTTGCCTTCGGTTATTCCATTATGGGCACGTTCATCGTGCGTTCAGGGGTTTTGACATCGGTTCATGCCTTTGCCAATGACCCTGATCGTGGTGTTTTTATTCTTATCATCTTGGGTGTCTTTATGGGCGGTGCGCTGACACTGTTTTCGGTGCGTGCATCGGAATTAGAAAGCAAGGGCGTCTTTTCATACGTCAGCCGCGAAAGCGCATTGGTCATGAACAACATCCTATTAGCGGTCAGTTCCTTTGTTGTCTTTGTTGGTACGATTTGGCCACTGGTTGCAGAATTGTTTTTTGATCGCAAGTTGTCGGTCGGGGCGCCGTTTTTCAATTTGGCCTTTACCCCATTTATGATCGCACTGGGTTTGATCCTACCCATCGGCGCGATTGTGCCATGGAAACGGGGGGGATTAGGCCGCGCCATTAAATCCATGCGCGTGCCGTTCATCTTTGCCATCGCGGTTATGGGATTGGCATGGACCCTGCAAACGGGCCAAAGCCTGCATGGACCCATTGGCATGTTTCTGGGGGCATGGTTGATATCAGGGGCGATGATGGAACTAATCCTTCGGTTGGGACAATCGCTTGATTTTAGCCGTCTGTTACGATTACCACGCGCAGATTGGGGGAAATTCACCGCCCATTCCGGTTTGGGTGTGACCATGGCGGGTATTGCAGGCATAATGGCCTGGCAGGCCGAGGATATCCGTGTTGTGAATGTGGGCGACACATGGGATTTAGGCGGATATGAATTCACCCTAGAAGATGTGCGTCAGGAACGTGGACCAAATTATTTCACGACCATGGCCGATATTCGTTTGGCGAAAAACGGAACGGAACTGGCCCTGATGAACCCGGAAAAGCGGAACTATCCCGTTGCGCAAATGCCAACGACAGAGGCTGCTATCGACTATAACATGATGCGCGATGTCTATGTGGTGATCGGTGATCCGCAGGCAGATGGAGGATGGGCCGTGCGTACCTATATCAAGCCCATGGCAAACTGGATTTGGTTGGGATCCGCATTGATGGCGCTTGGTGGATTGATATCTCTCACCGATCGGCGTTTCCGCGTTGCGGCGGGTGCGCGTAAACAAAACACCATCGGCGGGGTGCCCGCGGAATGAAACGCATTCTTCTGATGCTGTCATTGATTATGTCGTTGCCCGTCTATGCAGTGCAACCTGATGAAATTTTGGATGATCCCTTGCTCGAAGATCGCGCGCGCGAACTTTCCAAAGGGTTGCGCTGCCTTGTGTGCCAAAACGAAAGCATTGATGACAGCGATGCAGCCCTTGCGCGTGATTTGCGCCTTTTGGTGCGTGAACGCCTGGTTGCAGGTGACAGTGATGAAGAAGTGTTGGATTTCGTTGTCGAACGCTACGGTGAATTCGCATTGTTGCAGCCCAAATTCGGGGGCAGCAATCTGGTACTGTGGATTGCTGGGCCTTTGGGATTGCTATTCGCATTTATTATTGGTTTGAACATGATGCGGCGATCCGCTGCAAATCCATCAACGAAAGACGAGCTGAGCACGGATGAAGCGGACCGCCTGAACGAAATCCTTAATCGTGACTGACGCAAGGTTTGGCTTGCGCGTCATGATTATTTTTGTCCCATTGGCGACAAGAAATATGTGAGGCACACCATGCATTATGATACGATCAAACTTGAGCTAAGGGACGATATTGCAGTTATCGCGTTGAATCGTCCCCACGTTATGAATGCGCTAAACACGCAAATGCGCGCTGAAATTACCCAAGCTGTCAGCCAATCGGGCAAAGATGCACGTGTTGTTGTCCTGACAGGAGAAGGTAAAGCGTTTTGTTCTGGTCAGGATTTGGGTGATCGTCAATCCGTGGCAAATTTGGATTTGGAACGCACATTGCGCGACGAATATGAACCAATGCTACATGCGATCATCAATTGCCCTGTGCCAACGGTCACCGCGTTGAATGGTCCGGCGGCAGGGGCAGGGGCAAACCTCGCCCTTGCTGCGGACGTCGTGATCGGCGCCAAGTCTAGTTACCTGATGCAGGCCTTTTCAAAAATTGGCCTGATCCCCGATGCAGGGGGCAGTTATATTTTGCCACGCGCGATGGGCATGGCAAAGGCGATGGGTGCATCCCTATTTGCAGAAAAAATCATGGCCGAAGATGCTGCAAATTCAGGTATGATTTGGGAAGCGGTCGAGGATGAGCAATTTGAAACCACATGGCGCGCACGTGCCGCGCATTTGGCATCGGGACCAACAGTGACCTATGGACACATCAAATCCGCATTGCGCCAAAGCTGGGATAATTCACTTGGGGATCAATTAGCGCTTGAGGCGAAGTTGCAAAAAGCCTGCGGTGAAACACATGACTTCAAAGAGGGTGTTTTGGCGTTTTTGGATAAACGCGCCCCGAAATTTGAAGGTCGCTGATCCATAAGTTTCAGCTGAATAAGCAAAAAAAGCGCTGAGGAAACTCAACGCTTTTTTTTTATTTATAGACACCTTAGCGGTTTTCGACATCCACGTAATCGCGTGTGGTTTCACCCAAATACAACTGACGTGGACGACCGATTTTCATTTGTGGATCGCCAATCATTTCTTTCCACTGTGAAATCCAACCAACAGTGCGTGATAGGGCAAAGATGGGTGTAAACATAGATGTTGGGAAACCAATCGCTTCTAGGATGATGCCAGAATAAAAATCAACATTTGGGAACAGTTTCTTTGAGATGAAGTATTCATCGTTCAATGCAAACTGTTCCAATTCCTTGGCAACTTGTAGCAGTGGGTTATCCTCAACCCCCAAAAGTTCCAAAACCTCATCCGCTGATTTTTTCAACACAGTCGCACGGGGATCGATGTTTTTATAAACGCGGTGGCCAAAGCCCATCAAACGGAACGGATCATTTTTATCCTTGGCGCGGGCAATAAATTCAGGGATGCGATCAACCGATCCGATTTCACGCAACATCTCCAAACAGGCTTGGTTCGCACCACCATGCGCAGGACCCCATAGACATGCAATACCCGCCGCGATACAGGCAAATGGGTTTGCACCAGAAGAAGAGGCCAAACGTACCGTTGATGTCGATGCGTTTTGTTCATGATCCGCATGCAGCGTGAAGATACGGTCCATTGCACGTGCAACAATTGGATTTACACGGTATTCTTCAGCAGGAACCGAAAAACACATGTGCAAGAAGTTTGACGCATAATCCAGATCATTGCGTGGATACACAAATGGCTGACCCACGGAGTATTTGTAGGCCATCGCAGCAATCGTGGGTAGTTTGGCAATCAAACGAATGGCCGCAACCTCGCGTTGCCAATCGTCATTGACGTCGGTTGAATCGTGATAGAACGCAGACATGGCACCAACAACACCAACCAGAGTTGCCATTGGGTGTGCATCACGGCGGAACCCACGGAAGAAATAATGCATTTGCTCATGCACCATTGTGTGGTTTGTGACGCGGGATTCAAAATCCTCTAACTGCACAGCTGTCGGCAATTCACCGTATAGAAGCAGATAGCAAACCTCTAAATAATGCGATTTTTCGGCGAGTTGATCAATTGGATACCCGCGGTGCAACAATTCGCCTTTGCCACCATCAATGTATGTAATGGTGCTGTCACAGCTGGCAGTTGATGTGAACCCAGGGTCATAGGTGAATACACCTGCTGCTGCATAAAGCTTGCGAATGTCCAAAACATCCGGACCAGCTGTTGGCGAATGAATCGGCAAATCAAACGATTTCCCGTCTATATTTAATGTCGCCTTTCTGGTTTGTTCAGCCATGTATTTCCCTTTCATTGTGGCGCCCATAAATCGTACAGGGCGCTGGTTCGTCAGGCTCAGTGTTTAGAACACTGTGAGTTTGCTAACTTTAGTCGTGGCACTGGGCCTTGGCGTCGTTCAGGCGCGCAACGCTTTCATCGCGCCCCAATACCAACATCATATCAATAACACTTGGCGTTACAGATTGTCCTGCCAACGCAGCGCGAAGAGGTCCAGCAACCTTGCCAAAGCCCACTTCATGCGCTTCGGCCACTTGGGTCACAAGCGCCTCAAGCGCCTCTCGAGACCAAGTAACATTGTGCAGCTGCGGCGTCAATATTTCTAGTATACTGTGGGATACAGAATTTAATTGTTTCTGCGCTTTTTCTTCAATTTTCAAGGGGCGCTGAACCAAAATAAACTGCGCTTTATCAATAAGTTCACCGAATGTCTTGACGCGATCTTTCACACAGTAAAGTGCTCGCCCCAATCCTGCCGCCAATTCATCCGCAAGAGGAGCCATATCAGATTTTTCAAGATATGCGAGAATCTCTTGCAGCAGCGCAGCATCATCCCCCGCCGCAATATGTTGACCTGACAGGTTCTGTAGCTTTTTAAAATCGAACCTTGCAGCTGATTTGTTGATTCCACCGAAATCAAACCATTCTTTGGCCTGTTCATCGGTGAAAAATTCATCGTCACCATGGCTCCACCCCAAACGCGCCAAATAATTGCGCATCCCCGCAGCGGGATAGCCCATTGTTTGATAATCCTCGACAGAGGTCGCGCCATGACGTTTCGAAAGTTTTTTCCCGTCTTCCCCCAAAATCAGCGGCAAATGCGCATAAACAGGCAATTCCCAATCCATGGCGTTATAGATCATCATTTGACGCGCTGCGTTGTTTAGGTGGTCATCCCCACGGATCACATGGGTAATTCCCATATCATAATCATCGACAACAACGGCCAACATATAAACAGGTGTCCCATCAGAACGTAACAAAACCATGTCATCCAGTTGATCATTTTTGATGGTCACATCGCCTTGGACCTGATCCTGAATGATGGTGACACCTGTTTCAGGAGATTTGATGCGCACCACATAGGGGGCGTCAGGATGTGTATTGGGATCTGCCTCACGCCAAGGACTTTGGAATAGGGTGGAACGCCCCTCGGCACGTGCGGCGTCACGGAATTCTTGAATTTCCTCTTGCGTAGAAAAACACTTATACGCCTTACCCTCATTTAGCAGATGATGCGCAACCTCTGCATGGCGGTCCGCACGTTCAAATTGAGAAACAGCCTCGCCATCATAATCAAGACCCAACCATTCCATACCGCGCAAAATAGCATCGGTTGCTTCAGGGGTTGAGCGTTCGCGGTCTGTATCCTCGATCCGCAAGAGGAATTGACCACCCCGACCGCGTGTATATAGCCAATTAAACAGCGCGGTGCGCGCCGTTCCAATATGCATATAACCAGTGGGTGAGGGCGCAATACGCGTGACGACCTGTGACATTAGGGCGGTAACCTTTTGGTAAGAGTTGAGACATAGCTTGGACCCTATCTAAACGGAGCCATAGACAAGGACAAGCCATCACATGCTTTGGTTTCATCTCTTCACAGAAATCAAACAGCAACGTAATAATCTGTTTTTGTGGTTCCCCATGGCCTTTGCCTTTGGCACTGCGGCAAACTTTGCGCCTGGACATTGGATTGGTTCCGCGCTGTTCATCATCCTCCTGATCTGTGTTCTGGGACATTTGGGTTACTATGGGGTTAACGACAGCGCGATCTTAACCCTCTAGATATTGCTGTTTGTCGCAACACTTGTGGCAGGGATCGGATAACAACATCACGCATACCTGTTCCCAGAAAGAGGCTGCAAAAACCCATACCTGTGATCCTAGTGACTTGATCGTGTCACACCATGATATCGAAGTAATTGGACGGTGTTTGGTTATACAAAAACGAGATTTTTACGATTACGGCGCCACATATTTCGTTTGGGCGGGGGCAGGGTACGCAGAAAAAAAGCGCGTGGATAAACACCACGCGCCCTATGCTTGGCAACCCACGTCAAAACAACGTCAATCAATACGTGCGGATCAATCCGACTAACCGCCCCTGAACACGGACACGATCATGGGGAACAAGGCGTGTTTCATAGGCAGGGTTTGCCGCCTCTAGCGCGATCATTTCGCCGCGATGGAAAAACTTCTTCAACGTCGCTTCGGCCCCATCCACCAGGGCAACAACAATGTCGCCATTTGTGGCTGTTTTTGTTTCGCGGATCACAACGACATCACCATCATTGATCCCTGCCTCAATCATTGAATCGCCCTTGACCTCAAGCGCATAATGATCGCCCCCCGCACGCAGCATTTGACCGGGCACGGCAACATTGTGCGACACTTGGCTGATCGCCTCAATCGGGACACCCGCAGCGATGCGGCCCATGACGGGCAATTCCATGGCGTGCATCGTTTCAACGGGTGTTGGTGTTGACGCTGCAGGTTTGGCCGCGCGCCCTTCGATCACTCGGGGTGCAAATCCATCATCGCTTTCCCCGCCCAAAGCCTCGGGCAATTTTACGATTTCAATCGCGCGGGCCCTATGGGCCAGACGGCGAATGAACCCACGCTCTTCCAATGCAGTGATCAGACGGTGAATGCCTGATTTTGATCGCAGGTCCAACGCCTCTTTCATTTCATCGAACGAAGGTGGAACACCATCACGCACCATGCGTTTGTTGATGAAATCCAGCAAATCCAGTTGTTTACGGGTCAGCATGACAAGCCCCTTTAGAACATGATTGTCATTATGTTCTACAAGTGTTCTTGTTTTGTGTCAATGCCTTGTTTTACAGAGGGATCACATCCACCTCTGCGCCTGCCTCTAATGCTGTGGCTTGGGGTGCGCGAACGATCAGGGCATTTGATGCGGCCAGCACACTAAGCAACGCACTATCCTGTCTTTCGAAAACGCGCACTAAACCATTTTCATAAACCGCACGCATGTAATGTTCCCGCCCGCCGTTTTGCGCAATGGGGTGGGACAGTTTTGCACGTAATTTGGGCGCGGATTCCTTTGGCAATCCCTGCAATGCGCGTATGATGGGTGTTAAGAATATTTTTCCACAGACCATCGCCGACACTGGGTTTCCCGGCAAACCAATCATCATCGCATCGCCAAGTTGACCAGCCATCAACGGTTTTCCGGGGCGCATGGCAACTTTATAAAATTGGCGCTGAATCCCATGTTTTTCTGCCGCCTGTGCAACCAAATCATGATCGCCGACGGAGGCGCCGCCAATCGTAACAACAACATCCGCGCCCTCGGCCAAATAAAACGCTTGTTCCAGCGATTGAAGGTTATCGCGCGCGATGGGCAACACGCGCACCTCTGCCCCGATTTCACGCAACATTGCAGCAAGGCCAAAGGTGTTGGATGCGATGATTTGATCGGGATTGGAGGTTTCACCTGGCATCACCAATTCATCACCCGTCGAAATCAGGGCAACCGTTGGTTTACGGAAAACCTGTACCTGCGGCACATTCATTGCCGCCAATAGGGCCACATCATTTGGCCCCAACAATTTGGGGGCGTCAAATGTTTGGCCGCAGGCGAAATCAAACCCCTTGGCGCGGACATAGTATTTTGGATCTAAATTGTCCTTCAGGGTGATTGTGTCCCCGCTGCGCTCAACATCCTCTTGAATGATGATACGATCACAGCCTTCAGGCACAGGCGCACCTGTGAAAATACGCACGCATGCGCCTGTAGGAACAGATGCATTATATCCATGTCCCGCCGCTGATTCACCAACAACCTGATAAATGGCACCCGTTACCGCGCCTGCGGAATTGAGCGCGTAACCGTCCATTGCCGATGCGGGAAAGGGTGGTTGTTCCCGTTCTGCCACGGCGGACACGGCCAACACGCGACCCGCGGCATCCGACAGGGGAACGGTTTCGATGTTGAGTGGATTTGCAAGTGCAAAAAGCGCGTCAAGCGCCTCGCTCACACTGATCATTCTGCTGTATAGCGGCCAGATTTACCGCCATCCTTTAACACAACGCGAATTGCGCCGATCTCCATCGTTTTATCAACGGCCTTGATCATATCGTATACGGTTAGGCCCGCGACACTGGCCGCGGTTAATGCCTCCATCTCGACCCCTGTTTGGCCCGTGGTTTTCACGCTGGCTTCGATATCTACACCCGGCAATTCGGGGTTCAGCGTTAGATCAACAGTCACTTTTGTAATCGCCAATGGGTGACACAGGGGAATTAGATCGGGTGTTTTTTTTGCCCCCATAATCCCCGCCAAACGGGCCACGGACAGAACATCCCCCTTTTTCGCGCGTCCCTCTGCGATCATGTCATAGGTTGCCTGTTGCATTTTGACATGCCCACGCGCGGTTGCGATGCGGTCCGTATGCGCCTTGTCCGAAACATCCACCATATGCGCTTCGCCCTTGGAGTTGAAATGGGTCAGGTCGGACATCACATCGCCCCCATCAAAGGATTTGCAAGGATTGTGCGCGTTGCGTTTTCTACATCCTCTTGACGCATCAGGCTTTCACCAATCAAAAACGTTCGTGCGCCGTATTGCGCCATATCGGCCAAATCCGCCGGCGTGTTCAAACCACTTTCGCTGACCAACACCCGATCCGCAGGCACCATACGTGACAGTTCCCGCGTTGTGTCCAAGGTTGTTTCAAAGGTTTTCAAATTACGGTTATTTATCCCCAATAGCAGCGATTTCAGCACAAGTGCGCGTTCTAATTCATCGGCGTCATGCACCTCGATCAGGACATCCATATCCCATGAAAAGGCGGCGTCTTCTAATTCTTGGGCCTGCGCATCACTGACCGATGCCATGATGATCAGGATACAATCACCGCCCAATGCGCGTGCCTCGGCAACTTGATAGGTGTCATACATGAAATCCTTGCGAAGTGCGGGCAGAGTGGTCGCCGCGCGGGCGGCGGTTAAATACTCTTTTGCGCCTTGAAAACTTGGCGTATCAGTCAGCACGGATAAACAGGTTGCTCCACCTGCTTCATAGGCTTGGGCCAGGGTCGCGGGTTCAAAATCCGCGCGGATCAACCCCTTGGAAGGAGAGGCCTTTTTCACCTCTGCAATCAGGCCATATCCCGTTTTTGTCGCCGCAATCAGGGATTTTGCAAACCCGCGTGTTGGGCCAGCGGCTTTGGCCTCTTCCTCAACGGCAGAATAGGGTTTTGATGCCTTGTCGGCGGCAACTTCTTCTAATTTATAGGCCTTAATGCGGTCTAGGACTGTCTCGCTCATGCGGCCTCCGATGTGATGTTGGCAAGTGTTTTAATCGCGTTCATTGCGCGTCCACTGTCAATGGCGTCACGCGCCAATTCAACGCCAGCCTTTAGGTCGCTGGCCTTATCCGCAACAACCAAGGCCGCCGCCGCGTTAAACAGCACCGCATCACGATAGGCTGATGCTTCCCCCTCCATCAAGGCGCGCAGCGCAACGGCGTTTTCTTCGGGTGTGCCGCCCAAGATCGCACTTAGGGGATGCACGGGCAGGCCCGCATCCTCTGGGTGGATTTGACGTCCTTTAATTTCACCGTTTTCCAAAACGGCAACTTCGGTTGTGCCTGTGATGGTGATTTCATCGGTACCGTCTGATCCATGCACCAACCAGGCATTTTCTGATCCCAATTCCCGCAGTGTTTCAGCCATGGGGAAAATCAAATCAGGGGCAAAGGCACCAGTCAGTTGCCGTTTCACACCCGCAGGGTTTGTAAGTGGCCCAAGGATGTTGAAAATTGTTTTGCATCCCAATTCCTGACGCACAGGCATCACGTATTTCACGGCTGGATGATGCATTGGGGCCATCATGAAACCAATGCCCGCCTCAACAATGGCGCGTTCGACAACATCGGCCCCGACCATAACATTCACACCCATTTGTCCAAGTGCATCGGCCGCACCGGATTTGGAACTTAGGTTGCGGTTACCGTGCTTGGCCACAGGAACACCCGCACCTGCCACGACAAAGGCCGTGGCGGTTGAAATGTTCAGCGTGCCAACACTGTCACCGCCCGTTCCAACGATATCCATTGCGCCCTCTGGTGCGGACACAGCGATACATTTGGCGCGCATCACCGCAGCGGCCGCCGCATATTCCGCAACGGATTCACCACGTGCGCGCATCGACATCAACAATCCGCCCATTTGTGACAGTGTGGCCTCGCCGTTGAACAACAATTCAAACGCTTGTTCCGCTTGGGTGCGGCTAAGCGGTCCTTCGGAGGCCGCGTAAATTAAGGGCTTCATCAAATCGCTCATGCGGGCACCTTCATCATATTTACAAAGTTTTGCAGCAGGGCGTGACCATGCTCGGATCGGATGGATTCTGGATGAAACTGAACCCCTTGGATCGGCAAATCACGGTGTTCTAATCCCATGATTGTTCCATCCTCTAACCATGCTGTCACATTCAAGCAGTCAGGTAATGTTTCGCGTTCGACAATCAATGAATGATAGCGTGTCGCCTCAAACGGTGTTGGAAGGCCTTTGAACACTCCTTGATCGTTGTGATGCATTGCGCCCATTTTTCCGTGCACAATTTCATGACAGCGCACGACAGTTCCACCAAAGGCCTGACCGATCGTTTGATGCCCCAAACACACACCCATCAACGGGGTTTTCGTTTCTGCGGCAGCCTGCGTCAGCGCCAAACAAATGCCTGCCTGATCTGGGTCACATGGACCAGGGGACAATAGGATGCCCGCAGGGTTCATCGCCATCGCCTCTTGGACGTCAATTGCATCGTTGCGGCGTACCACGATTTCTGTTCCCAACTCGCCCAAATAATGGACAAGATTGTATGTAAAGCTGTCATAGTTATCGATAAGCAGCAGCATCAGAACTTTTTCCTAAACTTCGCATTCTGGGCTAGCCCAGATCTCATGGGTCGCGCTATACATGTTCAGGGATCGGACCCATCGTCAAGAGGCGAAGGGAAAGAAAGAGCGGTGAATTAGAATATCCATGGAGTTAACAACGTGGGACTTGGTTTTTTAGGCGGTTTTATTCGGGGGCTTATTGTCGGCGGGTTCGCATTGGTGTGTGTTTCGCTGTATTTGGGAAACACATCTGCGCCAATCCCAGAACGGACCGAGGTTGAGGTTCCAGCAGGATCTGAATTCACGCTAAAACGTGACGATACTGCCGTTCAACGCCCAAAACCCATTGAACAAACAACCACAGCGCCCGCGCCCGAGGTAACAGCGCCAAGTTTTGAAACATCCCTGAACGATGCGGCGGGTGTGACCGATGCGCCGATGGTTCCCGAAACGGGTTTGGTTGATACATCTGCGCCAACGTCACCCGACATAGGTTTGGCTGCCCCCGCGGCGCCAGAGCGTCCGCGCCTTCCCACAATCACCAGCGCGCTGCCGTCCCGCCCACAAACCGAAGCACAAAGTGCAGCACCGACACAGCCCAAGATCGAACGCGGGGATGCGGGCGCAACACTGGCCCCAAGTTTGGGATCAGGGCAAATCGTGGTCCCAAGTGATCCAACCGCACCAGAGTTGCGCCGTGGTGACCAAACGGCCCCAACCGAAGATACGACAAATGCAACCGTACCCACGGATCAAGCCAATGAAACTGCTCTGGAACAAGTGGCGGTTGATGCGATTGAAACCGAGGAACTCTATGGAAAGGCGATTGATCTTTATGCCCGAGATGGGGTGCGTGATGAGGGCAAGCCAAAGCTTTCGATCGTTTTATTGACCGATCAATTAAACGCGATTGATCCAAACTTGGTTCAGGCCCTGCCAATCCCTGTGACCTTTGCCGTCGATCCCGTAAACCCATCGGCAGATGCACTGCTGCTGTCGTTGAGAAAGTTGGAACAAGAAGCCGTCATTCTTGCCGATCTACCGACCGAGGCTGCTGTTCAGGATGTTGGGGTCGCCTTGACGGCCTTGGTTGATTTGCTGCCCCAAACAATCGGCGTGATTGAACGTCAGGCGGGGGCATTACAACAAAGTCGTGATGTCATGTTACATGTGCCCGAGGTTTTGAACCGTACAGGCCATGGTTTGGTGGTTTATGAAAAGGGATTGAACACGCTGGCGAAAGAGGCGGTCAAGGCGGGCACGCCCGTGGCGACCATCTATCGCGATTTGGATGGTGCGGATCAAAATGAACGCACAATTCGTCGTTTTTTGGATGGCGCCGCATTCCGCGCGGCCAATAGCCCGTCAGAGCCGATTGTTGTCTTGGCGCGATTACGCCCCGAAACAATAAGCGCGATCCTTATCTGGGCCCTGCAAGATCGGGCGCAAAAAACGGACGTCGTCCCCGTATCGCAGTTGATGAAAGCAGGTCTACAAAATTAACGCTCGCCTCTGGACACCGCGTTATTTTGATCAATTACCGCCTGTGTTTTTGACAAACATCGCCGCATCTGCGGCTGCGCGTCGGATGGCGTTGGATTTATGAACCGTTTCCATATATTCCGCCTCTGGATCGCTGTCATAAACGACACCTCCGCCTGCCTGAATATAAAGTTTTTCGTCCTTCACAATCGCTGTGCGCAGGGCGATACACATATCCATATCCCCCGCCGCACTGAAATACCCCAAACCACCGCCATAAACGCCGCGTTTTTCGGGTTCCAGTTCGTCGATGATTTCCATTGCACGCACCTTGGGCGCTCCTGAAACGGTGCCCGCGGGCATGCCCGCGAAAAAGGCAGACAGTGCATCTTGGTCAGGGTCCAATTCACCCACGACGTTTGACACGATATGCATCACGTGACTGTAGCGTTCGACAATGAATTCTTCGGTCGGACGCACAGTGCCGATTTTCGCAACGCGGCCCACATCGTTGCGCCCCAAATCCAACAGCATCAGGTGTTCGGCCAATTCTTTTTTATCGGCCAATAGGTCCTGTTCTAATGCCAAATCCTCTTCTGGTGTTTTGCCACGGGGACGGGTGCCCGCGATGGGGCGAATGGTGACTTCATTCCCAAACACACGCACAAGGATTTCGGGGCTGGCCCCGATCACTTGAAACCCACCGAAATTGAAAAAGAACATAAAGGGCGATGGGTTGGTGCGGCGCAAACTGCGATAGAGTGCGAAAGGCGGCAGGGGAAAATCCTGTGTCCAACGCTGGGCTGGAACAACCTGAAAAATATCACCTGCGCGGATGTAATCCTTGGCCTGTTCCACGGCCTGCATATAGCCCTCTTTGGTAAAGTTGGACTGGGGTGGTGCAACCTCATCCGCTTGACCCAAATCGCGGGCTTCGCTAACAGGGCGTTCAAGGTCCCGCATCGCGTCCCCAATCCGTTCTGCCGCCTGTGTATAGGCCGCGCGTGCGGACACATCACCGGAATGCCAAACAGGGGATACCAAAATCACTTCACCCTTGGCACCATCCAAAACGGCCACGACCGAGGGGCGCAAAAACAGCGCATCGGGCACGCCAATGGGATCGGGATTGATGTTGGGCAAATGTTCGATATGGCGCACCATATCGTACCCCAAATATCCAAACAGGCCCGCTGCGGATTGCGGCAGCTCGGCAGGTAAATCAATATGGCTTTCCGCCAAAAGCGCGCGAAATTCATCAAGTGGTTTTCCACTTTGCGCAACAAAGGCATCTTCGTCATAGCGCGCGCTGCGATTGATTGACGATGTTGTCCCAATGCATTTCCAAATCAGATCGGGTTTGATGCCAACGATGGAATAGCGGCCGCGCACTTCGCCCCCTGTGACAGATTCCAACATAAAGCTGTCTTTTTGCGCGCTTCCCAGTTTCAGCATAAGCGAAACAGGCGTATCCAAATCCGCGGCCAGTCGCGTGTAAATAACCTGATTTTCGCCCTTTGCATAACCTTGTGCAAATGCGTCAAATTCTGGTGTAATTGCCATGGATTATCCTATTGGAAATTCGCGTGAACCGCGTTCAACGCCTGTTGGTCCAATGAAATGCCCGCACGCGCCTGAATTTGACGGGCAAACGCGGCATATATGTCATTGGAAAGGGTTGCGTTCAATTGCGATGAAAGTGCGTTGCGGATTGTCGCCGCGTCCTCGGATGTGACGTCGCCTGCGTTAGCTGCGTTCAGCGTGACGACAACAACCTCGGACCCATCAGCAATTGCTTCTGACTGACCAACCTCTAATTCAAAGGCTTTGGCCAAGATGGCAGGTGTCGCGCTGCTTCCGAATTCATCACGGCGCAGGCCTGTTAATTCCTCGGTCGCTAAATCAAGCTGAACAGCACCCGCGGCCACATCATTCCCGAGCGATGTGAGCGCCGCTGCTGTTTCATCGGCGCGCCAATCGCTTAGCACCGTTTCACGGGCTTCTGCGAACGGGATTGGGGCAGGGGCGATGATTTCGTTCAGACGAAGGGCGAAAATGCCACCGTCCTCTAACATGGTCAGGGTTGGGAAATCGCGCTCTGTAACGGCCTCGGCTGCCTGCCGGAAACTTGGATATGCGGTGATGTCATCCAGTGCGTTTGCGTGAAATTCAACGCGGCCCAAACGCAGGCCATAATCCGCCTCAAGCTCTTCTAATGTTGCGCCCGCGGCCAATGTGTCATCCACCTGACCAATCATTGCATCAATCTGACGACGTGCCAGATCAAGCGCCAATTTGTCTTCTAATTCACTACGCGCATCTTCCAGCGTCACAGTTTGTGCGTCCAAAATACCATTGATACGGAACAGTGCAGGGCCAAGGTCACTGTCAAATGGGCCAACAATATCGCCAACTGATGCTGTGAAAACCGCGTCCGCCGCGGCGTCCAATGCATCCCGCGCCACATCCCCCAAATCAACGTCATCCAATGTCAAACCACGTGCCTGAACCAAATCCTCAAACGTTTTTGAGCCTGATGTGATTTGTGACAATGCATCTGTCGCGCCCGCCTGATCAATAAACACCAAACGTTCCACCAAGCGACGTTCGGGTTGTTGATATTGATCGATGCGGTTGTCATATTCTGCCTGTAACGCGGCCTGATCCACCTGAATTTGATCAATCAACATATCGGGGCTGAGCACGGCGTATGTTATATCCTTACGCTTGGGCTGTGTGTAATTGGCGATGTTGTCAGTGTAATACGCGTTCAGTACATCGTCAGTGGGAACTGCAACGGGCGTTGTTAGGTTCTGTTGGCTTAGCCGCGCAATTGTGAAATCACGTGTCTCCATCAGGAACGCCAAAATCGTTTCGGTTGCAACGTCATCCATTGTGTTGCCGGCCAATACCGCGCCCTGCAACAATGTGCGTGCGCTTTCTGCGCGAATGGCGGCCTCGAACTCGGCTTCGGTATATCCTGCGCCTTCCAGTGACAGTTGATAGTTCTGGCGATCAAATTGACCGTCTAGGCCGCGAAAGGCATTGATTTCCATGATTTGATTGCGCACCGCATCATCCCCAACAGACAGGGAAATCGCCGCGGCCTCATTCTCAAGCGCCTTTTCTTGAACTAGACGGGACAGAACACGATCAGGGATGCCAACGGCCTGTGCTTCAGTAAACGAAAGGACGCGACCAAACTGTGCCTCGCTTGCGCGAAGTTCGTTTTGCAATCCGCGGGCATAATCATCCACTGGAATTTCCGTATCGCCCACCGAACCAACAGATAGGATTGACCCATTAAAACTGACTGCGCCAAACCCCAGAAGGCCCACCATGACAAAGCCCATCATGATCCATGTTAGGAATTTTGGCAGTCCGGTCTTTTTCTCCGACATGTTGTCCCCCGTGTAGCAATCCGCAAACCTATTTCTATTTTTCCCGTATTCTTAAGCGGGGTTTTCGGCAGGGGCAAGGCGAATGCTGACATCAATCAGACGATCAACAAAAGTTTCGACAGTTTCCCCGTCAATATTGGCAAATGCCACACGCAAATGATTGTGTCCAAGGCGGGTTTCATCGGGACTAAAAAAGGCACCCGGCAAGGCAAGGATATGACCCTGCTGCAACAATTCTTGCGCCGCCGCGATTGAGGTCATGTTAAAAGGGTGTTCAACATAGGCAAAATAGGCCCCTGAACCGAGCAATTTCCACCCATAGGGCACAAGGCGATCAAAGGACTGCCGAAACTGCGCCAGTTTCTGAATGGTCTGTTGGCGTTCTTGCTCTACCCAATCACCCAAATGTTCCAATCCCCACTGCGCTGCGAATTGACCCGTTTGCGCGGGGCAGATTGTGACCGTATCCAAGAATTTTTCAATTTCAGTGATTTGGTGGGGGGACGCGACAACCGCGCCCACACGATGCCCCGTTATGCGATAGGCCTTGGAAAAAGAATAAAGAACAATCAAATGATCCTGTGCAGCAGGGTCGGACCAAAGTGTGTGGACATCATCAATGGTGCGAAAATCCAAATAGGTTTCATCAAGGATCAGTTTTACATTATGTTTCTGCGCTAAAGACAGAAAATCATGTAATAAATCATCTGAATACTCAACGCCCGCGGGGTTGTTTGGCGTGACCAAACAGATCGCGCGAGTTTTGTCATTCATAAATTTTTCCGCATCCTGCGGATCAGGGATCAGGGTTTCATCACAATAAAGCGCACGGGTGTTTACATGCGACAATGTCAGCCACATGTCATGGTTGAAATACCATGGTGCTGTTAGGATCACATCATCACCCGCCTGACAGAGGCCGGCAATCACGGCGCAAAACGCCTGATTACACCCCGATGTAATTGCAATGTTTTCGTGGGAAAATTCAGTTGCGTACGTCCGCGACCATTTATCCGCCAGTGACACGCGTAAATCCATATTGCCCAAAATGGGGCCATATGAATGCGCGTCCCCTTCACTCAGGACATGATCGGCCATGGCCTGACGCATTTCTATGGGGGGTGGGGCCGTTGGGGCCGCTTGGCTGACATCAATCAGGGGGCGGTCCGCAGGAAATTCCATTCCCTCCAGCCATTTACGCGCCGCTTTGATCGGCGGCGCGATTAGGTTTGATGTGCGCCCCATGGATGGCAAAGGGTTAATCTCTGCCGCGGTAGGGTTCGACATATTGCAATGCCAAATCCCAGGGGAAGAAAATCCAAGTATCTTGGCTTACTTCAGTCACAAAGGAATTCACCTGATCGCGACCCATCGGTTTCGCATAAACGGTGGCCACATGTGCTTTAGGCAAAACATTGCGGACAACTTCCAATGTTTTGCCTGTATCCACCAAATCATCAATGATCAAAACACCCTCACCATCGCCAACCAAGTCTTGGTCAGGCATTTTGATTATGCGCGGTTCGCTTTGTGTTTGGTGGTTATATGATTTAACGCTGATCGTATCGACCAAACGAATGTCCAATTCACGTGCAATGATCATCGCAGGCGCCATGCCACCGCGTGTAATCGCAACAACAGCACGCCAAGCACCGCCCTCATCCGGGCCCTGACCATCCAAACGCCAAGCGAGCGCACGTGCATCGCGGTGAAGTTGATCCCAACTTACGTGAAATCCTTTTTCGTGGGGCAGGCGCTCTGTCATGAGTCTTTCTTTCCTGTCACTACATCTATATCGGGGGCATCCACTGCCTTCATACCAACCACATGATAGCCTGAATCAACGTGCAGGTTTTCACCCGTCACACCAGAGCTGAGGTCAGATAGTAAATAAAGCGCGGATTTACCCACATCATCAATCGTCACCGTGCGGCGCAATGGTGAGTTTAATTCGTTCCATTTCAGGATATAGCGAAAATCGCCAATGCCGCTGGCCGCCAAGGTTTTAATTGGACCCGCGGAAATTGCGTTGACGCGAATGTTTTGTTTGCCCAAATCCTCGGCCAAATACATGACGGAGGCTTCCAGTGCGGCTTTGGCAACGCCCATAACATTATAATGCGGCATCACCTGTTCGGCGCCATAATACGTCATCGTCAACATGGAACCGCCATCCGTCATCAATTTTTCCGCGCGCTGCGCCACGGCGGTAAATGAATAGACAGAGATATCCATTGTCATGTTGAAATTGTCGCGTGAGGTGTCGACATAACGGCCGCGCAATTCCGCTTTATCCGAAAATCCAATCGCGTGAACCAAAAAGTCGATTTTGCCCCAGCATTTTTCAATTTCTGCGAAAACAGTATCAACGGTGTTCATATCCGTCACGTCGCATTCAACCAAAAAATCACTGCCACATTGTGCAGCCAATGGCGCGACGCGCTTTTTTAATGCTTCACCTTGGTAGGAAAAACACATCTCTGCGCCTGCATCGGCGCAGGCCTTTGCAATTCCCCATGCGATGGATTTGTCATTCGCCAAACCCATGATTAATCCACGTTTTCCTGCAAGTAGATTATTTGACATTGCCTCGTCTCCGCCCAATATTCAGTTATCTTGCGTTTAGTTGATCCGACATAATCCATCAAGTCTGATCGTTAGCATCGCACATAATTAACCACATGAGGCAGCAGATGAGCGAACGAAACGGTATTTTTGCAGGCGACAACCCATTTGAAGTTGCACGTCGTTGGTTAGGCGAGGCAGAGGAGGGAGAGTTAAACGATCCCAATGCAATCGCCCTGTCCACAGTAGATGCAGATGGATTGCCGAATGTCCGTATGGTTCTGTTAAAGGAGATCGATAAAGACAGTTTCGTGTTTTACACCAATTACAACAGTCGAAAATCTCAAGAGATCAAACAGGCGGGCAAAGCCGCCTTTGTTTGGCATTCAAAGGCGCTTCATCGTCAGATACGCGTCCGAGGCGTCGTTGAAAAAGAGGATGGAGCGCAGGCGGACGCATATTATAACTCACGTTCATTAAAGAGCCGATTGGGTGCAATCGCATCGCAACAATCCCAATCACTTGCGTCACGTGCGACCCTAGTTGCAGAGGTTGCAAAAGTAACCACAAAACACGGATTGAACCCAAAACGACCAGATTATTGGGGCGGCTGGCGCATTCGCCCGTTGGAAATGGAATTCTGGGCAGATGGGGAATTTAGGCTTCACGACAGATTTCGCTGGTCGCGCATAGGTTGTAACGAAGATTGGGATATTCAGCGCCTTTACCCATAAGTAATTGTTATCGTTTATATAAATTCACGTTGCATGAAATTAGCACATAAAATATAAACTAAAGAATATTAACCGCTTTCCTTTAATATAGCATTGCATGACTATAGTTAGGTGAGGTCAATACGCGGTGGTAACGTGATACCGGAAGCAGAACGCGGGCACTGCGGGGTTGTGAAGTGGTTCGACCCAAGCAAAGGATTCGGTTTTATCGTAGCAGATGGAACCCAATATGGCATTTTCCTTCATGCAAATGTTATTCGAAATTTCGGGCAAAGTTCGGTAGCAGATAATGCGCGGATCGAATTTATTGCCAAAGGAACGACCAAGGGTGTGTAGGCAATTGTTGTGTTGTCCATTGCGCCACCGGAAACAACATCAGCATCACTGGCCGATTTTGAAAATGTCGATAACGCAGAAGTGGCACAAATGCTACTTGAGGCTGCGCGCGTAAAATGGTTTGATAAGGCCAAGAGATTTGGATTTGCCAATATTTGGGGAAGTTCAGAGGACGTTTGTGTACATGTCGAAATCTTACGGAGCTCGGGCCTTGCGGATTCATAAGCGGGCGGGGCGGTGTCAATCTGTTGGATTTCGGGGAAGCGCGGTAAAATGGCGGCTGAGGTATGCTCTTGGGAAAGTGTTTCGCGCGATTAGGATGTGGTTTCATTTGGCTGCTGGCGTCAATGACGGGCATTGCAACAGCTGGATGCACAGATTCGATTGTCGAAATTAAATCCGCACACGCGCATATCAGATTAAATGTCGAAGTTGCCGATTCCGCTGAAGAACGCGCCATCGGTCTGATGCACCGCCAAAGCATGCCCTATAACAGCGGGATGTGGTTTATATATGAAACGCCGCGCACCGTCGCGTTTTGGATGCGCAACACGCTGATCCCGCTTGATATCATTTTTGTCGATCAACATGGCGAGGTGCAAAAAATCCACATGAATGCACTCCCATTGGACGAAACACCGATCCCAGGCGGGGATAACATTCAATTTGTTCTTGAAGTGAATGCAGGACTATCCGAGCGCTATGGATTGGGGGCAGGTGACTTTATTCGTCATCCATCCATAAAACAGGACCCCGTTTGGCCCTGCCAAAAATAATTTCAAAAAAACATCATATTGCTCTTTTCAAAGCCGTAGTCATTCGATAGAAGCCGCGTCAGTCGGGGCGTAGCGCAGCCTGGTAGCGCACCTGTTTTGGGTACAGGGGGTCGCAAGTTCGAATCTTGCCGTCCCGACCATCTTCAAAAAAAAGTACTAAAATTGGAATCGCGGAGTTGCCGGCGTGGCATTTGTCGCATTTTGTTCACTGATTATTTTGAGAATTGTTTAACACAACGCTTACCTACCACATTTAGTATAAAATTTTTTTTGACCCCCAAATTGCAGGGTCATGGTCATGCGTGAATCACTTAGCCAAGGGGGGTGCATTCAAGTTTTGCATCGCTTCATCCGCTTAAGTGCCTTAAAAACAAGGTTTTCTGAAAATCGTTCATAAAAGTTAATACTTTTGACCGCTGTGGCACACCAGACTACCCCGACTATTCAAAAGGATGGTCAACCGATAAAACCGCAGTTAGACGAAAAAAAAGTCATTGACGATCACGGGCTTTCTACGTCACTTTGTGTGGGCCGATGGGGCGAAACACTAAATGTAGTATCATTCACACCGAGTGACCCACAGCACATGTGGGGACACGCGATCCGCGTGAGACGTATTTTTTGTGCCACCTCACGAGAAAAAATAAACACAGTTTACGGATTTAGGCGGTACAATGAAAATTGAACGTAAGTTTACCAAGGCAGGACAGGACGCATACGCAGACATCGAATTTGTCACAACGTCCTCAGAGATACGTAACCCAGATGGAACAGTTGTATTTCACTTAGAAAATGTAGAAGTTCCAAAATCATGGTCACAGGTTGCAAGCGACGTGATCGCACAGAAATATTTCCGTAAAGCCGGCGTGCCCGTTGCGTTAAAAACTGTGCGCGAAAAGGATGTTCCAGAATTTTTGTGGCGCTCTATCGCAGAAAAGTCAGATACAGAAAAGACAGGCGAAACATCTGCAAAACAAGTATTCAACCGTCTTGCAGGCGCTTGGGCCTATTGGGGTTGGAAAGGTGGCTATTTCACCACCGAGGAAGATGCGAGCGCGTATTACGACGAAATGCGCTACATGTTGGCCAACCAAATGGCCGCACCAAACAGCCCACAGTGGTTCAACACAGGTCTGCACTGGGCATACGGGATCGACGGTCCAAGCCAAGGCCACCACTATGTAGACTACAAAACCGGCAAACTGGTCAAATCAAACAGCGCCTACGAACACCCACAACCACACGCCTGCTTTATCCAATCTGTTTCAGACGATTTGGTGAACGAGGGCGGCATTATGGATCTATGGGTCCGCGAAGCGCGCTTGTTCAAGTATGGCTCTGGCACGGGCACCAATTTTAGCTCGCTTCGGGGCGAGGGTGAGGCGCTGTCTGGTGGCGGCAAATCCTCTGGCTTGATGGGCTTCTTGAAGATCGGCGATCGTTCGGCGGGCGCAATCAAATCAGGCGGCACAACACGTCGTGCTGCCAAGATGGTTATCTGTGATGCCGATCACCCAGACATTGAAGAATTCATCAACTGGAAAGTGAAAGAAGAACAAAAAGTGGCGTCCATCGTCGCAGGTTCAAAAATGCACGAACAGCGTTTGAATGAAATCTTCTCGGCAATCCGCGCATGGGACGGCAGCACAGAAGATGCCGTTGATCCAGCCAAGAATGACACACTGAAAAAGGCCATTCGCGAGGCGAAAAAGGTCGCAATTCCAGAAACATATGTAAAACGCGTTTTGGATTATGCGCGTCAGGGATACACATCAATCGAATTCCCAACATATAACACAGATTGGGACTCAGAGGCATATGCATCTGTTTCTGGTCAAAACTCCAACAACTCAATTCGCGTCACAAACGCGTTTTTAAAAGCGGTCGAGGAAGACGGTGATTGGGATTTGATCCGCCGTACAGATGGCAGCGTTGCAAAAACTATTAAGGCACGTGATTTGTGGCAGGACGTTGGACACGCCGCATGGGCCTGTGCCGATCCTGGCATCCAGTTCCATGATACTGTAAACGCATGGCACACATGCCCAGAGGATGGCGATATCCGGGGATCAAACCCATGTTCTGAATACATGTTCTTGGACGATACGGCATGTAACCTAGCATCAATGAACTTGCTGACCTTCCTGAAAGACGGAAAGTTCCAGTCAGACGATTACATGCACGCTACACGTCTGTGGACCGTGACATTGGAAATTTCGGTTCTGATGGCGCAGTTCCCGTCAAAAGAGATTGCACAGCGGTCCTATGATTTCCGTACACTTGGCCTTGGGTATGCAAACATTGGCGGTTTGTTGATGAACATGGGCTATGGATATGACAGTGATGAGGGCCGTGCGCTTTGTGGTGCGTTGACCGCGATCATGACAGGCGTGTCCTATGCAACATCTGCGGAAATGGCGTCAGAATTGGGAACATTCCCAGGCTATGCCAAAAACGCGGACCACATGTTGCGTGTTATTCGCAATCACCGTCGCGCCGCACAGGCCGCAACCGACGGGTATGAGGCATTGGCCGTCAAGCCCGTTCCACTCGATCATGCAAACTGCCCAGATAAATCATTAATCGATTTATCACTCGCCGCATGGGACAACGCCCTAGCACTGGGTGAAAAGCACGGCTATCGTAACGCGCAGGTATCTGTGATTGCGCCAACCGGCACAATCGGGTTGGTCATGGACTGTGACACAACAGGGATCGAACCAGATTTCGCCTTGGTGAAATTCAAAAAGCTTGCGGGCGGAGGATATTTCAAAATCATCAACCGTTCGGTCCCATCTGCATTGGCAAAATTGGGCTATGGCAGCGCAGAGATCGAGGAAATCGTTTCCTACGCCGTGGGCCATGGAACAATCGGCAATGCGCCTGTGATCAACCACACGAGCTTGATCGGCAATGGGTTTGGCAAGGCAGAGTTGGATAAAATCGAAGGCGCCTTAGGCACAGCATTTGACATCCGTTTCGTGTTCAACCAGTGGACATTGGGCGAAGAGTTCTGCACCAAAGTCTTGGGCATTCCGCAAGAAAAGCTGAACGACCCATCCTTTGATATGCTGCGCCATTTGGGCTACACGCGGGCCGAAATCGACGCAGCAAACGATCACGTTTGCGGTACAATGACGCTTGAAGGTGCGCCGCATTTGAAGGAAGAGCATATGCACATCTTTGATTGTGCAAACCCGTGCGGCAAAAAAGGCAAACGGTATCTGTCGGTCAACAGCCACATCACAATGATGGCCGCGGCACAGTCGTTCATCTCTGGTGCGATTTCGAAGACGATCAACATGCCAAACGATGCAACAATCGAAGATTGTCAAAAGGCGTATGAGCTGAGCTGGTCTTTGGGCACCAAAGCGAACGCACTCTACCGTGATGGTTCAAAACTATCACAACCACTAGCAGCGGCATTGATCGAAGATGATGAGGATGCGGCGGAAATCCTGGAAACAGGGACACCGCATGAAAAGGCCGCCGTCATCGCCGAAAAGATCGTGGAAAAAGTTGTGATCAAAGAGATCATCAAAACCGAACGCGAAAAAATGCCAGAGCGCCGCAAAGGATACACGCAAAAGGCAATCGTGGGTGGACACAAGGTGTATCTGCGCACAGGCGAATATACTGACGGGTCCTTGGGCGAAATCTTTATTGATATGCATAAAGAGGGCGCAGGCTTCCGTGCAATGATGAACAACTTTGCCATCGCCGTGTCCGTTGGTTTGCAATACGGTGTTCCGCTAGAGGAATTCGTCGATGCCTTTACCTTCACCAAGTTCGAACCATCGGGCATGGTGCAGGGCAATGACAGCATCAAAAATGCGACTTCCATCCTTGACTATATCTTCCGTGAATTGGCGGTCAGCTACCTTGATCGGACAGATCTGGCACACGTCAAACCAGAGGGCGCGAGCTTTGATGACCTACACAAAGGCGATGAAGGCACAAACGTTTCAAATGTAACTGAAGATAGTGCCACTAAGTCATTGGAAATGCTGAAATCTATCAGTTCGACTGGCTACTTGCGTAAACGCCTACCACAAGAGTTGATGACCCTAAAACCATCAGTCGAGGGTGCGCCAATGGCACTGGACGTCACAACAGAGGCAGACGCAGTTGTCTCAGAACCTGTTGCGGCCCCTGTGACCACAATGGACGAACGCACAAAGGCCAAAATGCAAGGCTACGAAGGCGAGGCCTGCGGCGATTGCGGGAACTACACATTGGTGCGCAATGGCACCTGTATGAAATGTAACACATGCGGAGCCACATCTGGCTGTAGCTAAACAGGACACGGGGCGGGTGCGCTCGCCCCTGACGATATTCAGGCCGCAGGCAAAAAATTGATCGAGCGGTATAATGATGAGCTTGAATGTCGAAACTCTAAAGAGGGCCACTGGCCCTCTTTTTTTTATTCCTTCAGCTTGGGCCAATTCGCATTCCTCAAGGCGATATTGCCCGGAACATCCTGTAGCCACAATTCACGTCCCTGCAGGGAATAATTCAGAAACAGCCGAAGCACTTTGCATTCGCAGTGTTGTTTTCGAGACGCTTGTTTGGGGCGGCATTTGCCGCATTGGTACATGCACTACTCCCTTGTGCCTTCGAAAAAACCACAAGTAAGACCGTCCACGATCTCTATTTTGAAACCCACAATCGCGGGTCATAAGAAGTGTGAACCGCGATCCCACGGGTGTAGGGTCGCGGTTCAATTTATCCGCGCAATTTGTCGTGAAGAATGATTGGACGCGCGGGTAAAGCGATCCAGTGTGTTATCCAATACTTCGTGATCCTTCTCAAGCAGGTCCAGACCTGTCGCAAACCGTGGTTCAGCGCTGGATAGTTCGGGGAAAAACTGTCTTTCCATGTATGATGCCCATACGGTTGCGCGCCCAACCAATTCTGCGTTGATCGCGAAAAATTTTGGTGGGCATCCAATGCATCGCGGGGGTAGTCGTTGATCAAGTGGTTCAGTTCAGGTGAAAGCGGGTCCGTCCGGAATGCTGTCTGTGTCATGCATCACATATGCGGACAGATGCGGATTTACCACACCAACTCGGATATTCGTTTTTTGCTATGATAGTTTAGCAGGATGCTATTCGGCCTGCGCCAACTGTTCCAAAACATCATCAATCACGCGTTGCCACAGCTCTGGGGGCTGTGCACCTGGAACGGCGTGTTGGCCTGCGACGATGAATGTGGGCACCGATTTGACGCCCATGTTGCGGGCGGCTTCATCCTTTTGGCGCACCTCTGCCAAATCAGCGTCCGAGAGTAACAATTTGCGCGTGACGGCCGCGTCCATGCCGCCTGTATCTGCGACATCTGCCAAAACGTCGATGTCGCCAATATCACGACCTTCGATGAAGTAGGCCTTGAACAGGGCAGATACAATCGGGGTTTGCACACCTTCAATGCCCGCCCAATGGATCAAACGGTGCGCATTGATCGTATTCGGGGTGCTTTTGATCCCCTCTAGGTTCATTTTTAGCCCTGCTTTTTCCGCGTGTTCTGCAACGGGCATATAGGCCTTGATCGCATTCTCCTTGCCCCCAAATTTCCCTTCTAAATAGGTACGACGATCCATGCCGCCCTCTGGCATCTCGGGGTTCAGCTGAAAGGGGTGCCATTCAATCGTAAAAGGGTGATTGGGTCGGCTTTCCAGCGCGCGGTCTAAATGGGTTTTGCCAATAAAACACCATGGGCAAATCGGATCTGAAAAGATGTCGAGTTTTATCATGTGATTAGATCCTTCATCTTTCTGAGAGCATTTCGGTTAATCTTACCGTTCGCGGTTTGGGGCAGGGCGTCAAGGCGCACATAGGCCTTGGGGCGTTTATAATCGGCCAAATGCGTTTGCGCATGTTCTTTAAGTTGAGTTTCAATATCGGAACTTGCCGACGTAAAAAAAACCACAATAATTTTTGCATCTGCCTTAATTTCAACTTCGACACAGGCCAGTGATATGATGCCCTGAACCTGTGACAGGCTATGTTCCAACTCGATCGGGGACACGCGAAACCCGCCTGCGTTCATCATGTCATCCTTACGACCCGTGTAATAATAGGCGCCGTTTTCACCGATGCGCGCATGATCACCTGTTAAAAACCACCCATCGACAAACCGATCCGCTGTTTCATTCGCCGCGTTTAAATATCCCAACATCAGTCCCGGATCATCCTGATGAACGGCGATGATGCCTTCCTCACCTAGCATGGCCTCTTGTGTTGGGTCATGCACCGCACGCAGGCAAATCCTACGCCCCCGTTGTGGCCAGCCAAGTGCGTGATCCGCACTGGGGCGATGGGAGCAAGAGGACAGGAATGTCGAACATTCGGACATGCCAAAGGCTTCAAAAATATCAACACCCGTTTTCGCGCGCCATGTGCTGCGAACATCAGGCGATAGTTTTTCCCCCGCAGACAGGACATGCCGCAACTTGGGAATACGGAACTGATCGGGTAGGGCCGCGTTTAGTTTTCGAATAACTCCGGGTGCCGCCGCAAACAGCGTTGCATGATGGCGCGACAACAACAGCGGCAAAAGTTTCAAATCAACATTTTGTTCAGGGATCAAGGCGGTTGCCCCAACGCTCCACGGATCCATCAATCCGGTGCCAAGCGTAAAGGTCCAATTAAAGGCACCCGCATGCAACAAACGATCCTCTGCGGCCAAATCATACCAATCGCGGATCATCATACGCCGCGCCCAAATCGCACGATGTGCATGCATCACCGCACGTGGGTGTCCCGACGTGCCCGAGGTGTAAACGATATAGGCTAATCTGTTGGGATCACCGCGATGAAACTCGGCAGATTCATTTGATTTAAACGCGGCAATCTGTTCAACGTTCAAAACGCGATGCGCTGTATCGGATAGGGCGCATGCCCCGTCGTGAACAATGACAGTGGGATCGATGTCCGTGATAATTTTGGCAACTTCTGTTTTGGTCAGAACGCTTGATGTGGGCACAGGCACCGCGCCAATTGCAATGGCGGCCAGATAGGTTATGGGAAAGTCTACCGTATTTCCCAAGCGCATCAAAACGCGATCATCTGGTTCAACGCCTGTGTCCAGCAGGCCCTGTGCAACGCCCAAAACATCTGATTTCAGCTGTGCATAGCTGATCCGCCGCGCGCCAGAATTAGACAGGACGGATAGTACCACCTTTTCAGGGGTGACATCAGCATGTGCCAAAACATACTCTGCCATATTGAAATCAGAGGGGCAGGGCGCATGTATGTCGCCAATATTAGGATAGGATTGCATACCATTGTCCTAAGTCACGTGCGCCCGAGTTGCAAGCCTGCGCCGCACGCGCTATAGGGTGCGACATGAGTGAGACTGATCCAAAACAACTTATTAAAATTGCACGTGAAAATGGCGCTGAAGAATTTGCAGAGCCTCTCGATCTGGGATCGCGTGTGCGGGATTTGCGCAAAGCGCGCAATTGGACCCTAGAGCAAGCGGCGCAGCAAGCAGGCCTTGCACGATCCACCCTGTCAAAAATCGAAAATGGACAAATGTCACCAACCTATGATGCTTTGAAAAAACTGGCTGTTGGCTTGGATATTTCTGTCCCGCAATTGTTCACACCCCCCGTTAAGGATCAAATCAACGGGCGTATGGTCATCACGAAAAATGGCCAAGGTACCGCACATGCCACGACGACCTATGAACATGAACTCTTGGCTGATGGTTTGACCAAGAAACAAATGCTGCCTTACCGCGCGCGCGTGCGTGCACGCTCAATCGATGAGTTTGACGGTTGGGTCCGCCATGATGGTGAAGAGTTTCTTTATGTCCTCACAGGCGTCATTCGCCTTTATACCGAGTTTTACGAACCCATCGAAATGCGCCGCGGGGATACCGCCTATTATGACGCAAGCATGGGGCACAATGTCGTCTCACTCAGTGATGAGGATGCGACAATCCTATGGGTCACCGCCCTAGTGTAATTGTCGCGTTTGGCAGGATACTTTTCGGTGTGATCGTAGTTCTGATTTTGACGTTTTCGTTTGGTGAACCTTGAACCGTCATGCTTGGCTTAACTTGGCAGGCTCCGACGGCACACATCACCAGTAGCACTGATACCATCTTTATTTTCTGACCCCTTATTCCTCGCTCCACCATACATCAGGAAAGAACCCAATGCGATCCCCGTAAATGGGCGTGTCGCTTGGAAATTTCAGGTATGATTTGTGTGCAATACGGCTGGGTCCATTGTGATAAATTGGAATGACATAGCGCCCCGCCGTCAGGACACGGTCCATTGCGCGTACAGCATCCAAAAATTGCTGACGTGTTTTCGCGGTGTTTAGGGCATCGATCAGCGCGTCCATCGCGGGTGAATTCAGTCCCATTAAATTTCGCGTGCCTTCCACATCTGCATATTCCTGCCCCCAATAGAGCCGCTGTTCATTGCCAGGCGACAGCGAGAGGGAACGCGCAAAGGGTGTCATATCAAAATCCAAAGCCTTGCGTCGTTCGGCGTATTGCGCACCATCCACCAAGTCAACTTCGACAGAAATGCCCAAACGGGATAGGGCGTCCATATAGAGTTCAACGATGGACAAATATTCTTGGGCACCCTGACGCAGTAGGATTTTGAACGACACTGGATCACCCGCTGGATCGGTAAGTTTCCCATCAACCACACGATATCCTGCCTGATCCAATAATGTTACCGCGCGACGCATGTTTTTGCGATTTCGCTCTGATCCGTCGCTGATCGGAAAACGATATCCTTCGATGGTGTCGGGTGGCAGTGTGTTTACAAATGGCGTTAACAATTTTGTAACCCCATCGGCGGCAGGACCATCCCGCATACCAAGGATTGAATTGCCGAAGTAACTTTGAATACGATCCTGACGCCCACCTGTTTGCGCATCATTTATGTATTCGAAATTGAACGCCTCAATCATCGCCTGACGGACACGCCAATCGGCAAATAAATCGCGTCGGGTATTCATAACCAAACCACGCATGCCCGTTGGCCGTTGATGCGGGATTTCTGATTTGGTCATCGTCCCATCCTGCATTGCAGGGAAATCATATTGCGTTTCCCATTTTTCGGCATTGCCCTCGCGCATCATGTCGATGTCACCCGATTTAAACGCCTCAAACAGGACAGTCGCATCACCAAAATATTCCAGTTTGATTTCATCAAAATTATTTGTCCCACGACGCAAGGCCAGATCAGCGCCCCAGTAATCCTTGTTTCTCTTGAGCGAGATACTGCGCCCCGGATCGACCGTATCAATCACATAAGGGGCTGAGGTAATGGGCACGATGTCCAAACCAGAAACCGTGAAATCCACATCCTCCCACTGGGCCTTTTTCAGGATCGGACGCATGCCTGCCAATAGCGCAAGTTCTGGATTATCCTCATTAAAAGTAAACCGAACCGAACGGGTGCCCGTTTGTTCGATTGTGTCTATTTTCCCCCACAACCCGCGATAGCGCCAGTGCCCAACCGTCCCGAGCGTTTCATAGGACCACAAGACATCTTCAACAGTCACGGGCGACCCATCGGAAAATCGGGCTTCTGAACGCAGGCTAAATTCAACCCATTCGCGGTTTGGTCCCGTTTCGATTGTTTCGGCCAACAAACCATAAAGCGTAAAAGGTTCGTCCCAGGACCGTCCCATCAATGTCTCATAAGCCCAAAACCGAAGCTGCCATGGCGCGCGTCCTTTGATTATGTGGGGGTTTAGCGAATCGAATCCTCCAACTTCGCCCAGAATCAGCGTACCCCCCTTGGGCGCATTCGGATTCGCATATGGGAGCGAGACAAAATCAGGACCCAGATCAGGCGATCCATACATTGAAATTGAGGGCTGAGGCTCTGCCAATGCGGGAGAGGATAAAAATGCCACGCTTATGGCGATAGCCTTGATTCCTTGGTGAATCTGGGAAAACTTCATGGGTTTCTCATTCTGATTGATATGCTCTAAGCGTCAGCCTAGTCACCTCTATCTGATATTTCAAACTTTTAGCTTGGAGTGATCAGAGATTAACGGTATAAAGGTCCCACTGCTCGATAGGTTTCTTGCCTGTATGAAACCTGCCTCAATGACTTGGCGCCTGCTTTTGCAGGCGCTCTTTTTTTTCCATAAACTGCCACTTGCTTGTATCTGCCGCATAATGGCGAAATAACCATAGCATTCTATGTTGCAGGAGATTTTCAAATGACCCTATCGGGAAAACGCGCCGTTATCACGGGATCAACATCAGGAATTGGTTTAGGGATCGCGCGTGCCATGGCAGGTGCAGGGGCGGACATTGTTCTGAACTCTTTCACAAATACAGACGATGACCACGCCTTGGCCACCGATCTGTCGGATGAATTTGGCATCTCTGCACGCTACATTCAGGCCGATATGTCGAAATCTGAACAGTGCCGTTCGCTGATCGAGGAAAGCGGAAACTGTGATATACTGATCAACAACGCGGGCATTCAACATGTTTCCCCGATTGATGAATTCCCGATTGATAAATGGAATGCCATCATTGCGATTAACCTCAGTTCCGCGTTTCACACAACCGCTGCAGCCCTGCCAAAGATGCGCGCAGCGGGGTGGGGACGTGTGATCAATATTTCATCGGCGCACGGACTAACCGCATCCCCCTTCAAATCCGCCTACATCGCGGCAAAACATGGCATCATCGGTCTGACCAAAACAACCGCATTGGAAACTGCCGAACAACCGATTACAGCCAATGCAATTTGTCCGGGCTATGTTTTAACCCCACTGGTCGAGGCACAGATTCCTGCCACCATGGAAAAATACGACATGGAACGCGATGAGGTCATCAAAAAAGTGATGTTAGAGCGTCAACCAAGCCGCGAATTCGCAACCGTAGAACAAATTGGCGGTACCTGCGTATTCCTATCATCACCCGCAGCCAATCAAATAACGGGAACCACGATCAGTGTCGATGGTGGCTGGACCGCGCTTTAGATGACTACAATTTTGTTAATCTGATTAACAGAAAATTTACTTAATAATCCCCTTATCACTGCCAAGACCTAAGGAACGGCGCAATGAAAACTTTGACGTTGAATGGCGCTGCGCGGTGGCCGCAAGCAGGCGCGCACTGAATGCTTTTTGGCGCAACACGCACCGCAAAGGCGGCATAGCGTTCGGCCTCTTTTGTATTACCAAATTCGATTAGGTCACGCGCACTGATCAGGGCCGCGTCAACGGGGTGGGTATCTGCGATGTCACGCGCAAATTCCAAGGCGTCAGAAAACTGTCCATTTAACAACACCCACTGTGCGTCAATCAAATCTTCAAGCGCGGCAAAGGGCGCAAACACGATCAACAAAATACCAAAACTGACGCGTTTAATCAGCGCTTTCGTGTTTTTCGTCCTTTATTTGGACGACATCGGGGGCATCACCTAATTGCGATGGAGGATACACAAGCCCCGCTGAAATCACCAATTTCGCGGCATCTTCAATGCTCATGTCCAGTTCAATGATATCACTTTTTGGGAAAAACAATAAAAAGCCCGATGTCGGATTGGGCGTCGTAGGTACAAATACGGAAATAAGTTGATCACCATCGCCCGCACGTTCGGCCACTTCGCCGCGCGCTACGGTGGAAATGAAGCCAATGGCCCAAATACCACGGCGTGGATATTGGATCATGCAGGCCTTTTCAAATGAGCGCTCTTGTTGTGCAAACACAGTTTCAGCAATCTGTTTCACACCGCTGTAAATACTGCGAACAACGGGCATGCGATGAACCAGCGTTTCGCCATATCGGATCAGTGATCGGCCAATCAACCCCTTGGCAAGCCACCCGATAAGGGTGGTGAATAATAGGAAAAAGATGACGCCCAGACCGCGAATATTCACCTCGGTTTCAGGGCCCAGAACCCGTTTAATCAAGGCTTCTGGCTGATAACTGTCGGGCACAAAGGGCAAAACAAATCCGTCCACCCAACCGATCACGGTCCAGATCAACCACACGGTCAAACCGACAGGCGCAATTACCACAATCCCCGTCAGAAAACTATTACGCAGCCCCGAATACCACGGCGTGCGCGGTTTTGGTTGCGGATCTTTGTCGAACATTTGGGTCATGGCTGCCTTCCCTTGGGGTCAACATAGGCAGCAATGGGTGTCGTGACAATGGTCATTCGCCCATGGCACATGCAATTTCAGCTGCAAGTCGCGCATTGTTCAAAACCAGTGCGATATTGCTGTCCAAGGAACGCCCGTCGGTCAATTCAAATATCCGCTGTAACAGGAACGGTGTTACGGCCTTGGCTGATACGCCCTGCGCCTCGGCTTCCCCAAGGGCTTTACTAATAATGGGTTCGATTTGGTCTTGGGGTATTTCTGCGTCCGTCGGAATTGGATTGGCCACCAATTGTCCGCCAGATAGGCACAAAGCAGCTCGCATTTTCTGCGCCTGTGCAATTTGTGCGGGATCATCCATACGCAGGGGGGCGTTTAAACCACTAGTGCGTGACCAAAAGGCGGGCAGTTCATTTTGCCCATAGGCAATGACAGGAACGCCCAAGGTTTCCAAAACCTCCAATGTTTTGGGAATATCCAAAATCGCTTTGGCACCTGCGGCAATCACCGTGATAGGGGTTTGGGCCAGCTCTTTAAGATCTGCGGAAATATCAAAGCTGTGTTCTGCGCCACGATGCACACCGCCGATCCCACCTGTTGCAAATACCTGAATGCCCGCCAAATCCGCCAAAATCATAGTTGCGGCCACGGTTGTGGCACCCGTTGCCCCATCTACCAGACAGACCGCCAAATCCGCCCGTGACAGTTTCCGCGCGCCTTGGGCTTGGGCCAAGGTTTTCAGCGCATCTTGGTCCAGACCAATCTTAATCCGCCCCTCAATCACGGCGATGGTTGCAGGTGTTGCACCATGCGCACGCACCATATCCTCAACCCGATTGGCCATGTCATAGTTCTGTGGCCAAGGCATGCCATGGGTGATGATCGTACTTTCCAACGCGACGATGGGTTTATTGTTTTGAAGTGCGGCTTGGACTTCGGCGGTTATTTCAAGTGTATACATCTTACTTTCCTGCAACATGATCTGCGGCGGCCTGCGCCCCCGCCAAAAGGGCGTCCGCTCGCGAATACCCGTTCATTTCCGCATGGATATGCGCGGCCACGAAAACATCACCAGCACCTGTCACCTGCGCTAGTGTGCTCACCTGCGGAACCGCGGCAGATAGCGTTTCGCCATCCTGCAGCGCATCTGCCACGGGATCAGGTCCATCCGTCACAATCGCGCGGGCGGCCCCCAATTCGATCAGAGCATTCGCCGCATCAATCGATGACGGAAAACGCGCATTACAAATGATTTCCGCTTCGATCCTGTTTACGTACAAGGCGGCGTTGCCACTGAATAGAAAACAATTCAACCGCTTCGCTTTGCCAGGGGAGGCGGGAACGACACGCAAATCACAGTCCGAAAATTCAGGCATGGCAGAAATTTGGTGCAACAAGGTTTCCGTTAAATTCCCATCCAACACAGCAAGCCCAGAGAAGGGGGCCTGGGCCGAACCAATTGTTCCATCACACAAGGGATATAAGATTTGCGATCCTGCCTGTTCCAGTGAATGCGCATCGGCAATCGCGGCAACAACACCATTCACATCCTCAATCGCCATATATACATCTGTGCGAGCGTGTGGATTGCGATAAATCAAATCTGTGCGCATCCCATCGCGATCACAGGATTGAATCAATTCATCCCCTTCGGTGTCCTGTCCCAAACTGGTGATCAGCGCAGGGGACAGGTTTAGATTGCTGAGCGCCTTGGCAATATTATAGGCAACGCCGCCCTGGTGTCGGCGAATGTGGCCCGCACGATCAAACCCATGTTTCATCGGATCGGGACACCGTCCGATCACATCCCAAAGCACGCTGCCAATACAAAGTATATCTGTCATTTATTCTGGTACCGAAAACGTCAAAGCCGCCCAATCACTTTGCCAATAAACACCATTGGCATGATCTGCCTGATCTTTAACCTCGGTTAGGATCACATGATCAAGCAAATAATCTTGGCCCTTGCGCACCGGGACTACCGCGTGTCCCATTTCATCACTGGTCAGTTTAAAAATATTTACTGTTCCATCAGTGCCCCGTTCAAACACCTCTATCTGAGCATTGGCAATTGGATCGCCCAATTTTGTCAGGGTGACGGGCATGCCTGCGGTCATATCGTCCGTATAGGGATTTTTTAAAGCTGTGAATTCAACGAACAGGCCAAAGGTTTCATCCGCCCCGTGACCATGCCCAATATCAATCAAGGCCTTTGAATGGCGGAAATAGCGTTCTGTAAACCGATCTGTTGGCCAGTTGTTGTCCAAATGACGCTGCAATGCCCATGTCGCGTCCTTTTCTTCGACAAAGGCTGTGAATTTTTTCAAACCGCGATAGGTGATATTGTCGATTTTCGATACATAAACGAAACGCGCCAATCCTGCTGTGTCGATCACCTGTTGAAAAGCAGGTAAATCCCCCAGACGAGATGTGGCATCAACGCGGGTATCAATCGAATAATAAAGCTCAGACACACGGCGCGTGAAATAGGGAAGGTTTACACCATCAAACTGGGTTCCATTTATCAGGGAAACTTCAACCTTATCGCCAATTTCATATTGAAATTTCTCACTATCAAGCCACAGTTCATGTGCGGACGCGACATTAGACGCAAGTAAAAGACAAAAACCAGAAAGACCCGAGCATATGCGCCTATTTTCCATGTATAACCCCATTCTTCGAATAATGACGATCACCTATCTGATGATCCTTGTTACGATATCGAATGTCACCGCACACGAGGCTATTCCAACAATCGCAACCGTAACAGTAGAACGCGACGCGGTGGATTTAAAGGTACGTTTCATGTCAGAGGCCTATTTGGCAGGCATCGATCTATCACAATTTAGTTTCATGAACGATAGCGAACAATCGGACACCTATGATCGGTTGCGCGGGCTGGATGTATCCGACCTGACCGCAGAATTTAATACCGCATGGTCAAACCTATCGAATGACATTCAAATCGCCCAAAATGGTCAACCCTTGGCATTATCCCTGATGGCATTCTCGGTGGATGACATCGAAAACGATGAAATTGCACGTTATAGCGTTGCAACGATTTCTGGCGCGATAGTGGGGTCTGGTCCGATCACCGTGCAATTCCCAAAATCATTGGGCGAGGTTGTGGTACGCCAAGAGGGTGTGGAAAATCCACTGACTCAGCTTTTAAATGCTGGCACAGTATCTGAACCGATAATGGCCGCAGGTTTGGATGCAGCAAAGTCAGGATGGAGCACGTTTGTTGAATATATCCCCGTTGGCTTTGATCACATTGTGCCCAAAGGGTTAGACCACATTCTGTTTGTTTTAGGCATCTTCTTCCTTGGGGCAGGGTGGCGCGCCCTGATTTGGCAAATCTCTGCCTTTACCTTGGCGCATACTGTGACGCTTGCGCTGGGAGCGTTGGAAATTGTTGTGATTTCTGGGTCGATTGTTGAACCCTTGATTGCCGCATCCATTGTATTTGTGGCGGTTGAAAACCTTATGACAACATCGCTGAACAAATGGCGGCCTGTGATTATCTTCGGGTTCGGCCTGTTACATGGTCTTGGCTTTGCCTCGGTCCTTGGGGATTTCGGTTTGCCAGAGGGGCAATTCATCCCCGCGCTGATCGGGTTCAACATTGGGGTTGAGGTTGGACAGCTGACCGTTGTGGGGGTTGCCGCCATTTTGCTGACGCTGCCATTCGGACGATTTAACTGGTATCGCCGCGCAATTGCGATGCCGGCGTCCATATTCATCGCTTTGGTCGGCGCATATTGGTTTATCGAGCGCGTTTTCCTGTAAAATAAGTAGAAAAGGCAGAGTAGGGGGTTGTCAAACAAGTGATTACCCCCTAATGCACCCACATTGAAATCCACAGGCGGGGTTCGGGCCATTGGGGGAGACATCCCCAAGCGTCCACCGGTTGAGGCATCTGCCTAACACCCTCGCCAAGGCATAAAACCGGAAAGGAAACGGAAAAATGGCTCTACCAGAGTTTTCATTGCGCCATTTGCTAGAAGCAGGCGTTCACTTCGGACACCAAACACAACGTTGGAACCCACGCATGGCGCCATATATCTATGGTGATCGCAATGGCATCCACATCATGGACCTTACGCAAACTGTTCCAATGTTGGACCAAGCGTTGCAAGTTGTGCGTGACACAGTTGCAAAAGGTGGCCGCGTGTTGTTCGTTGGCACAAAGCGTCAGGCAGCAGCCCCGATCGCCGATGCAGCAGAGAAATGCGCACAGTATTACATGAACCACCGCTGGTTGGGTGGCACATTGACAAACTGGAACACAGTTTCACAGTCAATTTCACGTCTAAAAGCAAACTCAGAAGTTCTTACAACAGGCGCAGACGGCCTAACCAAGAAAGAGCGTTTGAACCTAGAGCGTGAAACAGAAAAGCTTCAGGCGTCATTGGGCGGCATCGCGGAAATGGGTAGCGTTCCAGAATTGCTTTTCGTGATCGACGTGAAAAAAGAAGCATTGGCGATTGCCGAAGCGAACAAATTGGGCATCCCTGTGATCGCAGTTGTTGACACAAACTGTTCACCAGATGGCGTTGATTACATCATCCCAGGCAACGACGATGCAGCGCGTGCAATCGCACTATACTGTGACCTTGTGAGCCGCGCGGCATTGGCCGGTATGACCGCACAAATGGGTGCAGCAGGCGTTGATTTGGGCGAACTAGAAGACGCACCAGTCGAAGAAGCGGTTGCAGAGGCCTAAAGGCCCTGCACCAAAGCATACCATAGCGCGGGTTCATCCCGCGTTTATCTTGTTCTTAAAAAAAAGGATCCAAAGATGGCGATTACAGCTGCAATGGTAAAAGAGCTTCGCGAGAGCACAGGCGCGGGCATGATGGATGCGAAAAAAGCATTGACGGAAACAGAAGGTGATTTTGAAGCAGCGGTAGACTGGCTTCGCACCAAAGGTTTGGCAAAAGCAGCCAAGAAATCTGGTCGTGTTGCGGCCGAAGGTTTGGTTGCAATCGCAGTTGACGGTGGTTCAGCGGTTGCGGTTGAAGTGAACTCAGAAACAGACTTTGTTGCAAAAAACGCAGAATTCCAACAAATGGTTGGTTCATTTGCTACAGCGGCATTGGGTGTTGCAGATGTTGAGGCACTTGCCAACGCGACTGTCGATGGCAAATCAGTCAACGACATCCTAACTGACAAGATCGCGACAATTGGTGAAAACATGACATTGCGCCGCTTGGTGAAAATCAACGGCGAAAGCGTTGCATCATACGTACACAACGCCGCAACAGCGGGCATGGGCCAAATAGGTGTTATCGTTGCGATGAACGGATCAAACGAAGAGTTCGGTCGTCAGGTTGCAATGCACATCGCGGCTGCAAACCCTGCGGCATTGGACGAAGGTTCATTGGACCCAGAATTGGTTGAACGCGAAAAAGCGGTTCTAACTGAACAAGCGCGCGAAAGCGGCAAGCCGGAGGCCGTCATCGAAAAAATGATCGTTGGCCGCATGAAGAAATTCTTGGGCGAAGTCACACTTTTGGGCCAAGATTTTGTTGTGAACCCAGACGTCACCGTTGCACAAGCCGCAAAAGAAGCAGGTGTTGAAATCACAGGCTACGCGCGCGTCGCAGTGGGCGAAGGCATCGAGAAGAAAGAAGAAGATTTCGCCGCCGAAGTTGCAAAAGCAGCGCAAGGCTAATTCTGACATCAACGCAAAAATGGGCGGTGCAATCAATTGCGCCGCCCTTTTTATATGACCCAACACAATCTGTGGATGAGACAGGGTTCAGTATAAAAGCGTTGGCTGGTAGTCAAAATACACGCCCCAACCAACCACCAGTAAACCAGAAAGAGTGCGCAGAGCTGAGAAATTAAACAGTTATGTACCCACTCAACGTCCCAATGGCTTAACCACTACTCACGGAACTAAACTTATGATTACAGATAAATCATATATCTACCAGTAAGGAAAAGCTTACCTTTTGGCGATAGAGAGGCAACAAAAACGCCTTAAACGGGAATAATAACTTACTAAGGAAAATTTGGTTCTGAAACGCCGCACGGATAACGGCCTGCGCAGTGGTTTCCACGCCAAGAACCTTTCTTGCCAATCTTAGGTGTTTTTCAACCGTGGCCTGGGTCAGTCCCATCAAGGTTGCGATATCCTGCGTTGTTTTACCGTCTGACACCCATTCCAATGCCTCTCGCTGACAGTTCGTTAACCGTTTACCAGATGTTGTCAAATGGGGGAGGGACATGATCTTCAAATGCGCAACATTGTAGATCAACTGAATTTCTTCGCCTTTCTCGGACCAAATTTTATCAACGTCCTATTGTGAGAGTTGCGGCTTTGCAGTCAACGAAATCGCGCCGCGCGACAGCGAAGAAATACCCATGAATCTGATCGTATAGCTCGCATTCACATTATGTTGACGATTGAATTCAACAACCGCACGCGTTTGTTTGTCCAATTGATTCTTGGTATATAGACTTTGTATAAAACGCCAACTACGGGCACCGTCATTTTTGAATGGCCCATTTCACCATTGGCGTATTCATTAAGTGTTAAGTATCAACAAAACCCTCTAAACAATCTATTTGATGATTGCTCAGAATTAGAAAATCATTTGGATCACCAACACTTGTGCCTGTTGTGAACCTTTAAAAGCCATAAAGAAGGAGATCAAAACCGTTATAATCCATACCCTTAAGAAGCAGGTTCCACAATTCATCTGTATCCTTTGCCGCGCTCATTTTGAATAGGAAGTTCGTGAGATCCATCTTCACCGGCGTTCTTTGCTAATTATATTTTTAACATAATTCACATTATACGATTAATGTATTTATAGTGTGTTGCGCGCGGCTGTGATAAAAAATCAATGCTACTGAGGTCTCACCTATCGTTAATTATATGGACAACGCGTGCACCACTTTCATAGTATCTAGATTGCAAATTGGTAAATATTTCACTATACTTATCGGTAATCTTTAAACACAAATCGCTATCGTTTTCTGTCGTAGTATATTTTCCAAATTGTTCCCCCAAAACCGTTCCTGGTGCAATCCCTCGGCCCGAATAGCCAAAAACCGCATACCCATCTTTGCCAATCCTCATGATTTCAGGGATTTTATTTTTCGTCATCGCAATCCGGCCTGACCACGATTGTGACAACTCGATCTTTACATTTGGAAAAACCCGCTTAATTGCACGCTGCGCCCATCCGTCGTGAATGTGACGCCCAATCGTGTCATTAGTTTCCCCCATGGCGCCAAAGACCAATCGGTTGTCGCGTGTTTTGCGAAACGAACTCATAATTAATGCCGTGTCCCAACACCCATGGTGATCGGGCAAAATGGCATCAAAATCACGCTGCGACAATTTTTGACTAACACACTGAAAATACGACACTATTGATGTTTCGTACACCTGTGTCGCGGATGTTAAATTGTTATATGCATTTGTTGCAATCAATAGTTTTGATGCACGCACATGCCCACCGCTTGTCGTGACATGCCAAATATCATCCCGTTTGATGCGAACTGCGGCCGTTTTTTCGTAAATATGCACGCCCTCGTCTGTCGCAGCGCGTGCCAAACCGCGCGCATAGTCCAGCGGTTGAATAACGCCAGCGCGTGCGTCAAACAATGCCCCGTGATACATGTCACTGCCAACATGGTGCGCCGTGGTCTGCGCGTCCAACAGTGTTACTGGCGCACCACGGCTTTGCCATTGTTTTTCGCGTGCGCATAGATCAGAAATTGCCTGACTCGAGTGCGCAAGATGCAAGGTTCCACTTCGATGCGCATCACATTGTATTTCATAGGTTTTTATTAAATCAAAAACACGATCAGGACCCGTTCCCAAATCATTAATAAGGCGTTCACCACGCGCATCCCCCAGCGTTTGTTTGATCTGATTTGGCGGCAACCATAGCCCCGCATTGACCAACCCAACATTGCGCCCCGACCCTCCATGTCCGATGGTGTTCGCCTCAATCAGGCATACACGCAATCCTTCTTGCGCTGCAACACGTGCCGCGTTCAGCCCCGTAAATCCGCCGCCAATCACGACCAGTTCGACTGTGATGCTGTCGGTTAAAGGTGGAAATGCAACCTGTTCAACTGCTGCATTCTGCCAATGATTTCGCGACATTAAAAGAAGGCTTGCAAACCAGTCTGCGCGCGCCCCAGGATCAGGGCGTGGACATCATGCGTTCCTTCGTACGTATTCACCGTTTCCAGATTGCACATATGACGCATGATTTGGAAATCCTCTGAAATACCGTTTCCGCCATGCATATCCCGTGTGGTACGCGCTATCTCCAAGGCTTTGCCACAGTTATTGCGTTTGATCATGGAAATCATTTCAGGCGCTGCGCGCGCCTCATCCATCAAGCGTCCTACACGTAGCGCAGCCTGAAGGCCCAGTGTGATTTCGGTTTGAATATCGGCCAATTTCTTTTGGAAGAGCTGTGTTTGGGCAATTGGACGATTGAATTGTTTGCGATCCAAACCGTACTGACGCGCCGCGTGCCAGCAGAATTCGGCAGAGCCCAAAACGCCCCAGCTAATCCCATAACGTGCGCGGTTCAGACAGCCAAACGGGCCTTTCAAACCACTGACATGGGGCAGCAATGCATCATCACCAACCTCGACACCGTCCATGACAACTTCCCCCGTGACAGAGGCGCGCAGCGATAGTTTTCCACCGATTTTCGGCGCACTTAGGCCCTTCATCCCTTTTTCAAGGATGAAACCACGTATTTTACCATCATGCGCATCGGATTTGGCCCAAATCACAAAAACATCAGCCAAAGGTGAATTGGAAATCCACATCTTTGATCCGGTGATCCGATAACCGTTTGCCGTTTTCTGAGCGCGTGTTTTCATCCCCGCTGGATCAGACCCCGCATCAGGTTCGGTCAAACCAAAACAGCCAATTAACAAACCGCTGGCCAAACCAGGGAGATATTTTTGACGCTGTTCTTCGCTGCCATAAGCATAAATAGGGTACATCACCAGTGAAGATTGTACCGACATCATTGACCGATATCCGCTGTCCACACGTTCAATTTCACGCGCAACCAGGCCATATGTCACATATCCGGCCCCTAGCCCGCCGTATTCCTCTGGAACTGTGACACCCAATAAACCCATGTCGCCCATCTGACGGAAAATCTCTGGTGCGACCTCTTCTTCGCGATAGGCATTGATCACGCGAGGTTGCAGCTTTTCTTGGGCAAAGGCGCGTGCGCTATCACGGGTCAGGCGCTCATCCTCGGTCAATTGATCCTCTAACATAAAGGGATCGGCCCAATCATAGCTGGACAAATCAGGTGCGTCTTTGGCCTTTAACATGGGTTTATCTAACATTGGATGCTCCATCATATATGCGTTACGCGTATATGTACTTTATATATTTTCCGATTTATATAGCATATGTAACATAATTATATGAGTTTTAATCATGGTAAAGCTGACGCGTTCCGATTTACCCAGCATGGCATCACTGCGCGCGATCGAAGCCTTAGATCGCTTAAAAACAGCATCCGCAGTGGCCAAAGAGCTGTCCCAAACCCAAAGTGCGGTTTCACGGCAACTTCAACTGCTGGAACAACAATTGGGGCAGGACATCATCACAAGGCGCAACAATCGGCTGGAATTAACACCAAAGGCTAAAGAGTTCGCCGAAACAATTCGCACAGCGTTGGGCATGATACAGTCTGCGACTCAAGATTTACAGTTTGAGGATCAGGCAAACACCCTGACGCTTGGCATATTACCCGCATTTGGCATGCGATGGTTGATGCCGAAATTAGGGGATTTTTCAAAACAACATCCTGACATCACAATCAATATGTTGACGCGCCTCGTCCCATTTAATTTTGACGCGGAACCCATTGATGCGGCACTCCATTTTGGCGATGCGAATTGGGCCAACACGTCCGCGATGCGATTAAAGTCCGAATATGTGGTTCCCGTATGTCGCCCCGATTATTTTGTTGAACCACCCACCCTAAGATTGCTTGCCGCGTCCGATTTGATGCAAATTATGTCGCGTCCTACGTCTTGGTCAGATTGGTTTGAACAACAGGGGTTTGATCAGGATATCAAACGTCCAGCGACCTCTTACGATCAGTTTTCAACCATACATCAAGCGGTTTTGGCAGGATTGGGTGTGGCATTGATGCCGAATTACTTGGTGGAAGAGGATTTGGCGCGCGGCATTTTAATCTGCCCTTATGAAGGCGACGGTCAGGTGGCGCAATCCTATCATTTGGTTTGGCCCAAACGTGACCGCATCAAACCCGCTGTACGTAAATTTCGGGATTGGTTGGCTGGTCAGGTTGAGGGTGAAGACCCCTACCCGCGTTAACCCAAGGCGTATCCTGCACCGCGCACCGTGCGCAGCGGATCATCGCCGCCATATTTGCACAATGCCTTGCGTAAGCGTCCAACATGGACATCCACCGTGCGCGTATCCACGTAAATGTCGCGCCCCCACACGCGATCCAACAATTGATCGCGCGACCATACGCGGCCCGGTTTTTCCATAAATGTCGACAGCAAACGAAACTCGGTTGGCCCCAGTTTCAATTCAGATTGCGAACGAAACACCTTATGTGTTTCGGGATCCAACATGATGTCCCCGTATTCCAAACGATTCCCAACCGCCGCGGCACGGATGCGGCGCAAATGCGCCTTAACCCGCGCCATCAACTCGATCACGGAATAGGGTTTTGCGACGTAATCATCGGCACCTGTTTCCAGCCCATGCACACGGTCCACCTCGTCCGCACGTGCAGACAGCATGATGACAGGGATTTGGCATGTTTTTGAATTGCTTTTCAGACGGCGACACACCTCGATCCCAGACAGCTGAGGCATCATCCAATCCAAAACGATCAGATCAGGATCATTTTCATCAACCAGTATTAGGCCATCTTCGCCGTTGTCCGCGGTGATAACATCAAACCCCTCGGCCTCTAGGTTGTAGGCAAGCATTTCGCGTTGCGCGGACTCATCTTCTACCAAAAGGACCGTTGGACGGATCATGACCTTACTCCAAATCTAACGAGATATTGGCATCTGCTGATGTTTTATCCTTTTTCTCGCGTTCTTCGGTCGGGCGATCGCCTGTCACGATATAGATCACTTGCTCAGCGATTGATGTCACATGATCGCCCATACGTTCGATATTTTTCGCGATGAAATGCAGGTGCATACAGGGTGTTATATTGCGCGGATCTTCCATCATATAGGTGAGGAATTCTCGAAACTGTCCGCTATACATTTGATCGACGTCGCGGTCACGTTGAATGACCTCTTCCGCTATTTTAACGTCACGCTGAACATAGGCGTCAAGCGCGTCTTTCAGCATCAATTCAACTTCGCGCGCCAAACGACGCAGGCCCTGGCCCTTGTCAAATACATGCGGCATTTCCATCAAAACAGTTGTGCGTTTCGCCATGTTTTTGGAATAATCGCCAATCCGTTCAAGGTTCGAGGCCACCTTTATCACTGACAATACCAGCCGCAAATCAATTGCCGTGGGTGAGCGTAGCGCCAATAGTTTCGCAGCCTCATCATTGATCAGGATTTCCAACTGATCAATGGCCTTGTCACGGGCACGGACATCCGCGGCCAATTCAACGTCACGGGTGTCAAATGATTTCGCCGCGTCCAAAATCGACGCCTCAACCATGCCGCCCATTTTCATGATGTGCGCTTGGATCGCCTCAAGGTCACGGTCAAATGCAGAGAGAATGTGTTGTTGTTCGTTCATGATCTTATCCAATCCGCCCTGTGATATAACTTTCGGTGCGCGGATCCTCTGGCTTGGTGAAGATGGTTGTTGTGTCTCCATATTCCACGAGGTTCCCCAAATGGAAAAACGCGGTTTTCTGACTAACCCGCGCGGCCTGCTGCATCGAGTGGGTGACAATCACAACGCAATAGCGTTTGCATAAATCATAAATCAATTCTTCAACCTGCGCAGTTGCGATGGGGTCCAGCGCAGAACAGGGTTCATCCATCAACAAAACCTCTGGCTCTGTCGCAACGGCCCGCGCAATACATAGGCGTTGTTGCTGACCCCCAGAAAGGCCTGTTCCCGCGTCATTCAGACGATCCTTCACCTCATCCCAAATCGCGCCGCGGCGCAGGGCTTTTTCCACGATTTCATCGAGCTCGACCTTATTTTTGGCCAACCCGTGAATACGCGGACCATAGGCCACATTGTCATAAATGGATTTTGGGAATGGATTTGGTTTTTGAAACACCATACCAACACGCGCACGCAGCTGCACGGGATCAATGCGGGGATCATAAATATCCTCACCATCTAACAAAATGTCACCACTGACACGGCAGATATCAATGGTGTCGTTCATGCGATTAAGTGTGCGCAAAAACGTGGATTTACCGCACCCAGAGGGGCCAATAAACGCCGTGACGGTTTTGTCCAAAATTTCAACAGAAACATCCTTTATCGCATGCGTGTCACCATAGTGAACCTGCACGCCCGATGCGCTGATTTTTGTTTGTTGATCGGTTGATGTTTCTTGTGTCAGTCGCATATCATTCATTTCATCTAGCCGCTTGAATTTTTTTAAATTAAAACCGCGCAAACACACCCTTATTGCGCGTTTGGTACGGTTTTACGAAGGTTATGTAACAGAATTATGACGTCATGACACGTCGTTTCTTTGTGCTAGTATTGAGATATCATAGGGCAATACCACCCGAAAATTGGACCCCTGTCCCATGACGCTATCCACCATTAATCGACCACGGTGACGGCTAATGATATGTTTCACGATGGCAAGCCCCAACCCCGTGCCGCCCATTTGACGCGAACGGTGGCTATCGATGCGATAAAACCGTTCTGCCAATCGTGGCAGATGAACGGGATCAATGCCGGGCCCATCATCTGATACCGTTACTTCGATCCCTTCGCTGCGTAGGGCAGGCAGATAGGTGGGTTGCGACAACGTCACAGTCACATTTCCCTCTTTTGCCCCATATTTGATGGCGTTTTCGATTAAGTTGTTAAACACCTGATGCAATTGATCACTGTCACCTTTGACAGTGATGTCTGTGTTTGTCTGGTTCACAACATTCAACGTAACATCCCGCGCCGTTGCGGCGGGCAGCAATATATCGACCGTTTGTTCAATCAATCCATGCAGGTCGATGTTTTCGGTCGGACGCTGACGCTCGGTTGCTTCAACTTCCGAGAGGGAGAGCAGATCATTGACCAATCTATTCATACGCTGCGCCTCAGACTCCATAATACCCAAGAACCGTTCTTGGGCTTTTGGGTCATCTTTGGCAACTGTGCGCAGTGTTTCGATAAACCCCATCAATGCGGCCAGCGGGCTTTTGAGTTCGTGTGAAACATTGGCCACGAAATCCCGCCGCATCTGTTGGATTTGTTCCTGATCACTGCGGTCTTGGAATGTGACCAAACAATACTGACCTGCGATGTTGATGCAGGTGGCATCATAAAACGCATCACGCCGATTTTCCGAAATTGTGACACGTGCATTTTGACGCTCGCCCGATTTTATCGCGCCTTCGATCGCCTCGATCATGGTTGGTTGGCGAAACACCGTATAAAAATGCCGCCCCTCAATCCCATCCCCCAAAAACGCCTTGGCCTCGGGATTGGCACAGAGGATGCGTTCAAAATCCCGCATGGAAATGGCGACACAGGGGTATGGCAGCCCAGATACAATCGAAATTATCTGTTCGTTTTCCATAAGGTCCCTTTATCGTGTTGCGCCAGGTTGATCCAAAAAGATCACAGTTTTATGACATTGGGCGCAAGTGATCGCGGAAACGGCGTGCGTTTTCCTGATAGTGAAGCGCACTTTTTTCCAGTCCTGCGATTTGCGCCTCTCCCAACTCTTTGACAACGCGCCCGGGTGATCCAAGAACCATGGACCCATCTGGGATTTCCTTATTCTCTGTAATCAAGGCCCCTGCCCCAATCAGACAGTTTTTCCCAATCTTGGCCCCGTTCAAAATGGTGGCCCCCATCCCGATCAGGGAATTATTCCCAATCACACAGCTATGCAGCGTCACCATGTGACCGATGGTGCAGTTTTCACCGATCATCAGCGGGTATCCCATATCCGTGTGCAAAACACAGTTTTCCTGAATGTTGGATCCTGCCCCAAGGTGAATCAATTCATTGTCACCACGCAGTGTTGCACCAAACCAGATCGAGGCGTTTTCTGAAACCTCAACATGCCCGATGACATTTGCATCATGTGCGATCCATGCGCTTGGTGATACTTGTGGGGTTTTGTCCCCTAATGCGAAAATGCTCATGATCTTTCCTCAAACTCTTTGTTCAAACGGCGCACAACATTCACCAGATCAGGTTGTTGGCTAAGGCGCAGGCGTTCGGCGGCAACGATTGTTTTTAAACGGGCTTCGGTTTCATCCAAATCTTCGTTCACCAAAACATAGTCGTATTCGGGCCAATGGCTAATTTCATCACGTGATTTGGACATACGGCCATCAATCACCTCTTTGCTGTCTTGTGCGCGGGCATAAAGGCGGCGCTCCAATTCGGGGATAGACGGCGGAAGGATGAAAATCGACAACACGTGTTTCCCAAGAGTCGAGGCGCGCACCTGTTGTCCGCCCTGCCAATCAATGTCGAACAATACGTCGCGCCCTGCATTAATCGCCTCTTCTACGGGGCCTTTGGGGCTGCCATAGTAATTGCCGAAAACTTCTGCGTGTTCCAACATGTCACCCTTGGCCACCATATCCTGAAATTCTTCACGGGAATGGAAATAGTATTCGCGCCCATGTTCTTCTCCGGGACGCGGCGCGCGTGTGGTTGCAGACACCGAAAAGTTCAATGTCGGATCCCAAGCACGCAATCGCGCGGCCAAGGTCGATTTACCCGCACCAGAAGGCGACGACAGAATGATCAATAGCCCACGGCGGGCTGCATCGGGGTTATTCGACATTTTGAATTTGCTCTCTCATTTGATCTATCGTTGTCTTAAGCTCTAGGCCAAGGCGGGACAATTCGCTGTGCTGGGCCTTGGAACAAAGCGTATTGGCCTCGCGGTTAAATTCTTGGATCAGGAATTCAGCGCGCCGTCCAATGCTTGCATCCTCGGCAAATAGAGCGCGCGCGGCCTCGATATGGGCGTCCAGTCGATCCAGTTCTTCTGCCACATCCTGTTTGATGATGAACAGCGCAACTTCTTGGGCAACGCGCTCTGGCTCAACTTCGGAAAACTGCTCGCTTAGGGTTTTAAGATTATCTATGAACCCCTGCTCTAACTTGGCTTTACGCTCTGGCAGTAATGCACGCGCCGCCGAAACTAAATCTGCGATCGTATCAATTTGATCACCCAAAATACGACACAATGCCTCGCCCTCGCGTGCGCGATCCATGTCCCAATTTGCAATCATCTGCGACATCGCAGATTGCACCGCCTGTGACATATCAGGCGTGAGTTCGGCAACGCCCGTTTCATGTGCCATCACGCCCTTAATCGCCAAGATATCGCTGGCCTTTGAGGGGGCGAGTGACAAATGACGGGCCAAGGCCAAATCCTCGATCCGTTCGATGCCAGACAAGACCTGATCAATCATTTTTTCATTGATTGCGGGTGCCTCGGAAATATCGTCCTGTAGGCTATAGCGTATGTTCACCTGTAACGATCCACGTTTTGCAACCTTGGTAATGGTTTCGCGCAGTTTCGGTTCAAGTGCGGCAAACAAATCTGGGACGCGCAGTTTTAAATCAAGGCCTCGGTTGTTCACGCTGCGCACTTCTAATGTGGCGCTTCCTCCTGTGAATTCGCAGGTGTGGTTGGCAAAGCCGGTCATTGATTTCATGGCACTCTCCTTGGGCACCCATGTGCAATAAGATATTCTTGGACTTGGAACAAGGGCGGCTGCGTTAACCAATAATTAAGAATTTAGGATCACAACCACGATTAAATTCGTATTAACCATTTGATAACAATTTGTAAGAGTATGGTGTTGAACATGGGTCAAAACGTGATTGAGCTTTCGCAGTATCGGGATCGGGATCATTTCCCCGCATTTCGCACATTGGGAAATTACTGGAACAATTTGGCGGATGGTGCGGTTCCCTATCGTTCTGATCTTGATCCGCGTGGGCTGTCCAATGCGCTGCGCAGTATTGTGTTGATGGAACGTATTTCAACCGGAAATGCGCGTTTTCGGATTTCTGGGCGGTACCTATGCGATGTGCTGCAAGAGGACGGGCGCGGCCTGCCCTATTCCCTGTTGTTTGATGGTGACAGTAGATCGCTTGCGCTTGATATCTTGGGTCAAGTGTTCGACACGGAATGCCCGAAAACTCTGTGGCTCGGTTGCGCAGAAGGAACTTGGAGCGGAAAGATGACCTTATATCCCCTGCGCGATGCCTATGGCGTGACCAATATGGTGTTTGCGGGGATTGAGGGCAGCGCGCCCTTGGCGCACCCCATTAAATTTCATGCGCAACTGACACCCATTCCAGTGACCGTGCAAGAGCGCAAGGTGCCGTCAAATTTTGTCGATGCCGCCTATCGTGCTGCCATGGTTAAATCGCGTGCCTATCTGCGACTATTGGATCAAACCGTATCTGACAAATAATCGTTCAATAGGGTCACGACATCCGCGCGCTCTACATCCGATGTCACGAATGCCTGTCCAATGCCACGGGCAAGGATGAAACGCAGTTGGCCATCCACCACCTTTTTGTCCTGCGCCATTAAATCAACCAATGCCTCGGCACTGGGCAGCGCTCCATCGATATCCGACAGCTGCGATTTCATGCCCATCGCGCTCAGGTGTTGGGCAACACGACTTGGGGCCTCTTGTGCACATAATCCCATGCGCGCAGAGAGATCAAAGGCCAGTGCGCAGCCAATGGCCACCCCTTCGCCATGCAATAGGCGATCAGAATATCCCGTTGCCGCCTCAAGCGCGTGACAAAAGGTATGCCCAAGGTTCAAAAGCGCACGATCCCCCTGTTCTGTTTCATCGCGTTCAACGATGTCTGCCTTCATCTGACAGGAAATGCGGACCGCTTCGGCGCGGGCCTCTTTATCGCCTTTGGCAAGTGCGGGGCCATGTTCCTCAAGCCATTCAAAAAACGCCTCATTGCCCAACAAGCCGTATTTAACAACCTCACCATAGCCTGCCAAAAAATCACGCGGTGTAAGAGTGTCCAACACATCAATATCCGCCAAAACCATGCTGGGTTGATGAAACGCCCCGATCAGGTTTTTGCCATGGGGCGCATTGATCCCTGTTTTGCCACCAACCGAGCTGTCAACCTGCGCCAAAAGCGATGTGGGCATCTGCACAAATCGAATGCCGCGGCGCAGCACAGCGGCCGCAAACCCCACCAAATCCCCGATCACACCACCGCCAAGTGCAATAACAATATCACGGCGTTCAATCTTTTCGCTTAGCAACCATTCAACGGTCCGTTCGAAATGCGGCCAAGATTTCGTGCTTTCCCCCGCAGGTAGGGTCAAAGACGCCGTTGAAATTCCGGCGCCCTCTAGCCCCTCAACAAGCGTGTTAAGGTGAAGGGTTGCCACGTTTTCATCCGTCACAATTGCCACACGTTGTCGTTTTAACAGAGGCGCAATAAAGCCCGTCGCGTTCGCAATAAGACCCGATCCAATATGGATTTGATACGCGCGTTCCCCAAGGTTTACATCAACTGTTTTCATTGTTTGTCTAACCTTCAAATATTCCGTCGTGCTGTTCTAACACATCAATCACGCGATCCACCATTTCTGGAATTTCGGTTTCACCATCAGAGGACACCTGCACATCCGCCAAAGCATAAATAGGCGTGCGGGCAGTATAAATATCAACCAGCGTTTGATAGGGGTTTTCCGTCTGCAACAGCGGTCGGGTGGTTTTGTGTTTCACCCTGTTCCAAAGCACATCAGGTTCCGCATTCAGCCAAAGGGACACCCCCAATTCGCTCATGTTTTTGCGATTACCCTCTGCCAAAAACGCACCACCGCCCGTGGATAGGATACCAGGTTTTCCAACCAACAGACGTTCAATCACTTGTGACTCTTTCTCGCGGAAAAATGGCTCGCCATAGCGGGCAAAAATTTCAGCAATCGACAGATTTGAAGCGGCCTCGATTTCTTGGTCAGAATCCAGAAACGCCACATTCAAACGCTCGGCCAATGCCTTGCCCACGGCGGATTTTCCCGCCCCCATCATCCCCACAAGGGCCACTGTCTTTGTCAACGTCCGTGTCATGTGCGTCTTATTGGCGATCTGAAGCCAAATTACAATAACAGGAATAACTTTGCTTGGTTCTTCAGGGCATTCGTGATTATACTGTGGCAAAAGCCAACAAAATTGGATGTAAGCATGGGCAGATTGATCAAATGGGTTTTGATTTTATGCGTCTTTGGATTTGTGGCGCTGTCCGTCTATGCCTATGTTGGTCCATTTTTCGGCGTAAAGTTTGACCCCGTTCGCAGCCCCGTTAGTCAGTCGATTCAGTTGAATGAGATTTAGTGCGCATTCCCTTGCCGTAATCTTATGCCTATCCGCTCAGATCGGTGTGGCCCAAAATGCCCCCCTGTCGGCCATTGATTGGTTGGACGAAAAAAATGCCCCTGCGGAAGCATCAGAACCCACAGACCCAGATCCCATCGTTGAACCAGAAATCCAAGTTGTTCCGCTTGAGGATATTTCACGCAATTCTGTCGGACTTTTGCCCGCGCGCGTGACGGGACTGCCATCCCATCTGTGGCGGGAAAGTCAATCAAACGCCTTGGAAACCCTGCTAAACGAATTTCCAGCCGAACATAATCCTGTCATCCATTCCTTTTTGTATAATCTGCTTTTGACCGAGGCAGATGCCCCAGTTGAGGATCAGCGCACGCATGCATTCCTGAAGGCGCGTATTCGCAAATTGATCGACTTGGGCGCCGTTGATGCGGCGCACGCAATGCTGGAACGTGCAGCCCCCTTGCCGCCGTCCTTGGTGCCTTTGCTGTTTGAATTGTCGCTTTATGATGCTTCTATTGAACCGTCCTGTGATCCTGTTTTGGCACTGGGTCCAAATTATCCCGATGCGGCGGCGCGCATCTATTGTTTGGCGCGGCGTGGGGATTGGTTGACCGCAACGCTTGTTTTGGACGCAACCGAGGCGCTGGGTGAATTCACGGGGCGCACGGCAGCATTGCTTCATATCTATCTGGAAACCGAGACTGAGGACGAGATTGATGCCAATTTGCCCCCAAATTTGCGCGTCTCTGCCCTTGATTACCGATTATACGACGCAATTGGATTGCCCCTGACACCCGACCTGTTGCCACGTGCCTTTGCGGTGTCTGATCTGTCGGGAGACAATGGTTGGCGTGCCCAATTAATTGCAGCGGAAAGATTGGCGCAAACGGGCGCGATTGGGGATAACCGATTTTTGGGGATCTACAGCGCGAATACCCCTTCTGCGTCGGGTGGGATTTGGGACCGTGTCGCCGCGTTTCAGGCCTTTGAAACCGCACTGCAAACCGATGTGGATGTGACGGCCGCACTTGATCAAGCATGGTCCAAATTTTACGCAACCGATTTGGCGCGCACATTTGCAAATATCTTTGCCGAGGATGTTGCGAACGCTGCTCTGACGACACCCGCCGCGATGGATGTAATCCTGATGTCAAATCGATATGATGCGGCCCCTGAAACGAATGATTTTCGCACCTTTGTGGCACATGGCATCATGCCCGTGACACCGCCGCTCCCTCCAATGGAACGCGCAATTTATGATGCATTTTTGGAACCACGCATTCCGTTCGTTGTGGAACAAATGATTGCCCAAGGCCGCTTGGGCGAAGCAATCCTTGCCACATTGATCCAATTGGATAAGGGCAGCGCGGGGGATGTACGCGATCTGCACGAAAGCCTGTCCACCCTGCGCCTGATCGGGTTAGAGGATTTGGCACGTCGCGCGGCCATCTATGCCATATCAAAGGCTCCCTAATTCATGAATGATCTTAGGCGCATAGAGGCCTTTCTTGAGGCGAAATCTGCGGAAACAGGTGCGTCGCAAAATACTCTGTCCGCCTATGCCCGTGATCTGGCGGATTTTCACGAATTCCTAATCGACAAAAAACAGGATTTGATGCAGGTCGATATGGCAGGCGTCGAAGCCTATCTGGTGGATTTGGTCAATCGTGATCTGTCACAGTCAACACGTGCGCGCCGATTATCGGCGATCAAGCAATTCTTTCACTTTTGCCTTGAAGAAAACTGGCGCGCGGACCATCCAGCGTTGCAAATCACTGGTCCCGGGCGGGGAAAATCACTGCCCAAAACCATGACAGTGATTGATGTTGATCGTTTGATGGATTGCGCCATCACCACCGCAAAGGGTGCGGTTGAACGCGCCAGAAACGCCTGTTTGATGCAGGTTCTTTATGCAACTGGTATGCGTGTGAGTGAGTTGATGTCCCTGCCCATCGCCGCCTGCCGCGGTGAGCCAGAGTTTTTATTGATCAAGGGAAAGGGCGGCAAAGAACGCATTGTCCCCCTATCTCCACCCGCCTCTGCGGCCTTGACCCTATGGCTGTATCATCGCGATCAGGAGGAAGAACGTAAGGTGAATGAGGGGCATGATGCCTCCCCCTTTCTCTTTCCATCACGCGGGAAACTGGGTCATTTAACGCGCCATTGGTTTTACCAAAATATCAAAAACTGGGCTGTTCATGCGGGTATTGATGCAAGTGTTGTGACCCCGCACACCATCCGCCATGCCTTTGCCACGCATCTCTTGGCGAATGGCGCGGATTTGCGGGTGATCCAAACACTGTTGGGACATGCGGATGTATCCACCACGGAAATCTATACGCATGTGTTGGATGATCATTTGCGTGATTTGGTGATGGATCATCATCCATTATCGACGAAACGGCGCAAATCCATCGGCAACACCTCTTCCGAGGGCCAATAACCTGTTTCCAATGCTGTGTGGTATCCTTGATCCAAGCCTGCGGTGATCATGGCATTCTGTGCCGTTTGGTAATCATAAGACAGATGATGGATCGTAAATGACCCTGCGTCCAAGATGCCATAGGATGTTGTCGATAATCCATTATGCGTGGGCATTCCAATTACCCCGCTATTGAATCAAGTCACACCTGCGATGCATTTATGAAACGGTATTCCCGAATGGCCCGCGATCACGCCGTCATACGCGCCAAAGTCACGCTCTATCTCATTGATTACGTGAATAAAGTCTGGATCAGGCGTTGTGGGAAATAAAAACTGGGACACATGACTGTATCCGCCATGCAGAACGATATAACGCTTTCCATAATGCGTAAAAATCAAATGATCGGGCAGCGCACCCATAAATTGCCGTTGATTTGCACTGACCTGTTGATTTGCAAAAGCATACCAGCCTCGTGACAACAGATCACAGGTGCTGCCTGCCTCAAACCCGCACCCGCAGGTGTCGCTGCCTGCCGCCAATTCGATTTCACAATTGCCCTTAATCATCGGACAGCCAAAATCGCGCAGCAGGTTCTGGGTTTCGGATGGATTGCCGCAATAGGCGATGCGGTCCCCTGTGAAAATACATTGTTCTGCTAGGATGCGATTTGCATTTGCTGCGTCGATCAAGGCCTGCGTTGCCTCCAAATTGAAATAGGCCCCGCCAAAGATCAAAATTGGCCCCTGAATATCCCCCAAATCCACCTGTCGCATCGTCCCCCCCCTTGATCGGACGGGGTTTAATCCCCATAAGCTATGTTCAACGCTAACCCGAGAGAGCCTTAGATGGAACAAGAATTGATAAACCTAGACAGTGCATTTTGGATCACGACAGGTGCGATCCTATTGCTCTTGATTTTGTCTGGCTTTTTTTCGGGCTCTGAAACGGCACTGACCGCCGCATCGCGCGGAAAAATGCGCACGCAGGCCGACAAGGGGTCTCGTGGCGCGCAGCGTGCCTTGGATATTACCGAAGATAACGAACGCCTGATTGGGTCAGTATTGTTGGGCAACAACTTGGTCAACATTCTTGCCACATCCCTGACCACGGCGCTGTTTACGCGGATGTTTGGGGAAAGCGGCGTGGCGCTTGCCACATTGATCATGACCGTATTAGTTTTGATCTTTGCGGAAGTTTTGCCAAAAACATACGCCATCACCAATGCGGAAACGGCAGCGGCCCGCGTATCGTTACCAATCAGCATTGTGATCCGCATTTTCGCCCCCATCGTGTCCACCGTACGTTGGTTTGTGCGGGGCGTTTTGCGTGTCTTTGGCGTGCGCACAGATCCCGATACCCACATCCTTGCTGTGAGAGAAGAAATCGCAGGCGCCCTAAGTTTGGGCCATTCCGAAGGTGTTGTCGAGAAAGAGGATCGGGACCGCATTTTGGGCGCATTGGATTTATCCGACCGCACGGTCGAAGAAATCATGTTGCACCGTTCGGGCATCGAAATGATCAACTCGGATGATGATCCGCAGGCGATTTTGACCCAATGTTTGGAAAGCGCGCATACGCGCCTCCCAGTTTACAAAGATGATCCTGAAAACATCATCGGCGTCATTCATGCCAAGGATTTGGCACGTCAAATGTATCGTTTGGTCAGCAGCCCAAATGCCAAGCTTTCGGATCTGGCTAAGTTTGACATTAACGAAGTGGCGATGGAGCCGTATTTTATCCCCGACACCACATCGCTGGATGATCAGATGCACCAATTCCTGCGTCGTCGCACGCATTTTGCGCTGGTGGTGGATGAATACGGATCGCTAGAAGGATTGATCACACTGGAAGACATCCTTGAGGAAATCGTTGGCGAGATTGCCGATGAATTCGACACACCCGAGGATCAGGCGATTAAACCAGATACACTGGGCTGCTACACGCTGGACGGGGCCATGACGATCCGCGATCTAAACCGCGCGCTGGATTGGTCGCTTCCTGATGATGAGGCGAATACACTTGCAGGCTTGGTCATTCATGAGGCTCAGATGATCCCAACAGTGGGTCAAATTTTCTATTTCCTTGGCTATCGGTTCGAGGTTGTCGAACGTCAGGCCAACCGCCTGACCCAATTGCGCGTCACGCCCATGTAAAAACCGTCCACACTTGTTGGACGGTTTTCAAAATTATCCGCGCAGGCGTTCGCCCTTGGGGTCAAAGGGCGGTTCGACCAGAATGGTACCGCCATGGGGTTTGCCAAGGATCATAACCTGAACCCGATCACCCGCAGATGCGTTTTTCACGTATCCAAGCGCCAGTGACATACCAACGGAATACCCATAGGCCCCCGATGTCACGCGGCCAATTCCAACCCCATCTTTGAAAATCGGCTCGCCCCCTGTGGCATCCGCGTTGGACGCGGTCACCGCGTCTTCATCAATATGGATCAAAACCAAATTTTCGCGTGGTTCATTTTGCATCACCTCTGCGGCGGCGGATTTGTTAAGGAAATCTTTATCCATTTTGCACAGGCGCTCTAGGCCCACTTCTTGTGGCCAGTATTCTGGGCTATATTCGCGTGACCAACTGCCATACCCTTTTTCAACACGCAGGGACATCAGCGCACGTGATCCAACAGGCCCACCGCCAAGTTCAGCTGCCGCATCAATCAATGCCGTGTAAACCGCCAATTGATCGTCCACGTCACAATAGATTTCCCAACCCAAATCGCCTGTGAAACTGACCCGCAGTGCCGCGCAGTCTACGCCTGCAATTGTCAAATGACCCGAGCGCATAAAGGGCCACGCCGCATTAGAGAGATCCGCGTTGCTAAGCCGTTGTAACAATTCGCGCGATTTTGGCCCCGCCACGTTAAAGGCGCAGGTATCATTTGTTTTGCTTTCAAATGTGGTGCCCTCGGGCAGATCCACCATTTGATAGAAACGCTGCTGATAGCGTTCGGCCATACCCGAACTGACCACCCAATAGTCATCTTCGCCCAGTTTGGTCACGGTTGCATCACCCGCGATACCACCGCGTTTCCCAATCAAGGGCGTCAGGCAAGAACGGCCCACTACGCTGGGCATTTTATTGGCAAAAACGGCGTTTAACCAATCCTCTGCCCCGGCCCCTTTGACACTATATTTGCCAAAGTTTGAAATATCGATCACGCCAACGCTGTCACGCAACATCTGGGCCTCGCGCCCGACGCTGTGCCACCATCCTTGGCGCGTGAAACCCGCGGTTTCAGGGGTATCCACATCAAAATAAAGCGCGTGTTCCCAACCGTAGTTCAGGCCAAAGGTTGCGCCCAACTCTTTTTGTTTTTCAAAAATTGGACGGGTGCGCACGGGACGGCCCGCAAGGCGTTCTTCGTTCGGGAAATGGATTTTGAAACGGTGTGCGTATTGATCGCCCACCCGTGCCTTGGTGAATGCTGCATCTGCCCAATCGCCAAAACGCGCCATATCCCATGCGAACATATCGTATTTGGTTTCGCCCTGAATGATCCATTCGGCGGCCAATAACCCCATACCGCCCGATTGGCTAAAGCCTGGGATAATCCCATTACAGCAGAAATAATTTTTCAATTCGGGCACAGGGCCGAACAACACGTTGCTGTCGGGGGACCAAATCATCGGACCATTGATTACACGTTTGATGCCCGCTTCCCCAACCGCAGGGACACGTTCAATGGCGCGCATCATGTTTTCTTCGATCCGTTCCAGATCATCGTCAAACAATTCATGCCCGAAATCAGGAGGCGTGCCATTTTCGGCCCAGAATTTCAACGCGCGTTCATAGGCGCCTACGAGTAACCCCTTGCCCTCTTGGCGCAGGTAATATTCTCCGTCACGGTCCGCAACCGAGGGCAAACGACGATCCATGCCGTCAATTTCCGCAATGGTTTCTGTGACGAAATATTGGTGTTCTGTTGGTTGCAGGGGCAGTTTCAAACCTGCCAATGCCGCAACCTCGCGTCCCCAAAGGCCCGCGGCATTGATCACCCATTCGGTGTGAATGTCCCCCTTGGGCGTGCGCACAATCCATGATCCATTGGGTTGCTGTTCGGTGGCGGTCACGGGTGTAAAGCGGTAGATTTCCGCACCCCGCTGCCGCGCCCCTGTGGCATAGGCATTGGTCACACCCGATGGGTCCACATTGCCCCCGTCAGGTTCAAACATGATACAGCGGATGCCATCGAAATTCACCAATGGATGCAGCTGCTCTGCCTCTGCGCGCGATACTTCATGGAAATTCATGCCGTATAGCTTGGCCTTGGCTTCCTGAAGGCGCAATTGATGTTCGCGCGCCTCTGTCTGCGCCAGATAGAGCGAGCCCGGTTGGAACACGCCGCATCCCTGTCCCGTTTCTTGTTCCAATTCCTTATAGAGGTTCATGGTATAGTGCTGGATACGGCTGATATTGGTGCTGTCGTGCAGGCCGTGGATATTGGCCGCCGCATGCCATGTGGACCCAGATGTCAGCTCATCCCGCTCTAACATCACCACATCGGACCACCCCAGTTTGGTCAGGTGATAGAGGATTGAGCAACCAATAACGCCGCCCCCAATGACAACGGCCTGTGCATGCGATTTCATATCAATGTCCATCCAAGTTGTTTGCCCTTACCCTGATGCGGAAATTCAGGTACGGATTGTTTATTCCCGACATTTTCCGTCGCGCCTTTCCATTTCGGTGAAGTGATTATTTCGTTATCTAACACCACAAAGGGTTCGCAATCCAGTTGTGGGCCGCAGCAAAATCGGAAATGATTGTTTCCGGGAATTGGAGGCCAACCAAATGAAAATCAGTACACGTGTTGTCGTAATCGGTGGTGGCGTTGTTGGATGTAGTGTTTTGTATCACCTTACGAAATTGGGTTGGTCCGATGTTATGCTGCTGGAACGTTCGGAATTGACATCGGGGTCCACATGGCATGCGGCGGGTGGATTTCACACGTTGAACGGCGACACAAATATGGCCGCATTGCAAGGATATACCATCCGCCTTTATCGCGAGTTAGAGGAAATCACAGGCATGTCCTGCGGTTTACATCACGTGGGCGGCATCACATTGGCGGATAACCAGGAACGCTTTGACATGTTGTTGGCGGAACGGGCCAAGCATCGCTACATGGGGCTTGATACGCAAATCATTGGCCCAGATGAAATTCGCAATATTGCCCCCATTACGAACACCGATGGGATTATCGGCGCGCTTTATGATCCGCTGGATGGTCACCTTGATCCAAGTGGTACAACACACGCCTATGCCAAGGCCGCGCGGATGGGTGGCGCCACAATCGAAACCCATTGCAAGGTCATTGAAACCAATCAACGCGCTGATGGCACATGGAATGTTGTGACGGATAAAGACACTATTCACACCGAACATGTTGTGAACGCTGGCGGCCTATGGGCCCGCGAAGTGGGGGCCATGGCGGGTGTGTACCTACCCCTGCACCCGATGGAACACCAATACATCGTGACCGACGAAATCCCCATGATTTACGAACGAGACAGCGAACATCCCCATGTCATGGACCCATCAGGCGAAAGCTATCTGCGCCAAGAAGGGCGCGGTTTGTGCATCGGGTTTTATGAACAGCCCTGCAAACCTTGGGCGGTTGACGGAACCCCATGGGATTTTGGGCATGAACTTTTGGCGGATGATTTTGATAAAATCAACGACAGTATTGAATTTGCCTATAAACGCTTCCCCGTATTGGAAACCGCGGGTGTGAAGTCCGTGATCCACGGACCGTTTACATTTGCACCTGACGGCAACCCCTTGGTCGGTCCGATCCCCGGTTTGCGTAACTATTGGTCAGCCTGCGGCGTCATGGCAGGCTTTAGTCAGGGGGGCGGCGTTGGCCTGATGTTGGCCCAATGGATGATCGAGGGCGAAACAGAACGCGATACCATGGCGATGGATGTGGCCCGCTTTGGCGATTGGATTGGACCAGGATATACATTGCCCAAGGTAATCGAAAATTACCAAAAACGCTTTTCTGTATCTTATCCAAACGAGGAACTGCCCGCCGCACGCCCGATGCGCACAACACCCATGTACGACATATTCGACACTATGGGCGCAGTATGGGGCGCACAATTCGGATTAGAGGTGCCAAATTATTTCGCACAGGCGGATGAACCCCGTTATGAAACGCCATCGTTCCGACGGTCAAATGCGTGGGAGGCGACCAAGCGGGAGGTTATGGCCGTGCGCGACAATGTCGGAATTAATGAGGTGCACAATTTCGGCAAATACCACATCACAGGACGCGATGCACGCGCATGGTTGGATCGCATCATGGCAGGCCGTATACCCAAACCCGGCCGTCTAAGCCTGACCCCGATGTTATCGCATAAGGGCCGTTTGATTGGTGATTTCACTGTTTCTTGCCTGTCCGAAACCGACTTCCGCCTAACGGCGAGTTATGGCAGTCAGGCCTATCACATGCGGTGGTTCCTGCAGAACCAAATAGGTGATGTCCAGATCAAAAACATATCCGACACTGTAAACGGGTTCCAATTGGCAGGCCCCAATGCCGCAAAAGTGCTACAGGTCGTCACGCGCAGCGATGTGTCGGCCATGAAATTCATGGATGCGCATGAAATGGCCATCGGTATGGTGAATTGCGTGGTCCAACGCGTGAGCTACACAGGTGATTTGGGGTTTGAAATTTACTGTCATACAATGGATCAGCGCAGCTTGTGGCAGGCCCTGTGGTCTGCGGGTCAGGCCTTTGATCTTAAACCCTTTGGCATGCGGGCGATGATGTCCTTGCGATTGGACAAATTCTTTGGCTCTTGGTTGCGTGAATTTTCACCCGATTACACCGCGGGTGAAACGGGGATAGATCGCTTTATCTCTTGGAAAAAAGACGCTGATTTCATTGGAAAATCCGCCGCAATAGCCGAACGCGAGGCAGGCAGTGTACGCGCCCTTGTTGCGTTTGAAGTCGAGGCAGAGGATGCCGATGTTGTCGCCTATGAACCCGTCTGGATTGATGGCTTAGTCAAGGGATTCTGCACATCAGGCGGCTATTCCCATTACGCTGATAAATCCATTGCGCTTGCGCTGGTCCCACGTGAACACGCGGTCGACGGACAAGAGGCAGAGATTGAAATTCTGGGACAGATGCGCAGGGCGCGCGTGATCACAACACCACTCTTTGATGCAGATGGTGCGCGGATGCGTGGGTAGTCCCAGTGTCACTGGCGATTGTCATATTGGCTGCTGGCGCCTCCTCTCGGATGCGGGGGCGTGATAAACTCTTTGAAGTGGTGGAGGACACGCCTATCCTGACGCGGTTGGTACATTTTGCCCAAGGGTGTGGCGCGGTCTATGTAACATTGCCAGAGCCAAACCACCCGCGGCATGACCTGCTGACAGATACGCGGGCCGTACCAATTTACGTACCCGATGCGGCCGATGGGATGAGCGCATCCATCAAACGCGCCTGCGCAGCAGTATCAGAAACATCCGCCAAGGGAATGATGATCCTGACAGGTGATTTACCCGACTTGACAGAGACGCATTTTGCACAGATCTGCGCAAAGTGGGCCGAGGACGAAACGCGCTATGTTCAGGCCAAGGATCGGGATGGAAAACCAGGGCATCCGGTGATCATCCCGAAATCGAGCTGGGATGATATTGAAACCCTGCAGGGGGATATCGGTTTGCGCAATATTTTGCGTAAAAGACGCATTGAATACGTTTCATTTAAGGATTACGGTCCAACGCTCGATCTGGATACGCCAGAGGCGTGGGATACATGGCGCGCTGCGCGTTAACGCACAATGCATAGTGATCCGCGCTGTCCACGATCCGCGGTTGGAATATGGGCCGTGCGACATAGGGAGCGGACTTTGTCGAATTCAAATCCAACCATTCGCGCCTTATGTGTCTGCGAAGTTACATCTCTTGAAAGTTACGTGGTTAGTCTATTAACAAACATATGCGCAGAATTTGGTGCCCAAGGTGAGATTCGAACTCACACGCCCGTGAAGGCGGGGGATTTTGAATCCCCTGCGTCTACCATTCCGCCACTTGGGCACTGGGTGGGTGATTAAACAAATGTTTCGCCAAGGTCCAGAGGGAAAACGCGCTTGACGGCAAAAGTTTTGCATGTTTTTTCAGCACCATAGATTTAAGAGGTTATGATGCTACGATCCCTATATGATTGGACCATGCGGATGTCCGAACATCCCCGTGCAATTTGGATCTTGGCCATGGTTGCCTTTATCGAATCTTCGTTCTTTCCGATCCCAGTAGATGTCATGTTGATCCCCATGGTTTTGGCAGCACGTCATCGCGCATGGCTTTATGCATTCGTGGCGATGACCTTTTCGGTTTTGGGGGGCTTGTTTGGCTATGCAATCGGCATGTTCGCCTACGAACAAATCGCAGAACCCGCATTGCTTGCTTTGGGTAAGGCGGATGCCATGGCCGAATATGCAACACGATTTAATGACATGGGGTTTTGGACCGTTCTAATGGCGGGTATCACTCCCTTTCCGTTCAAGGTGATCACAATCATGTCAGGTGCAGCTGCGATGCCCCTGTGGTTATTTGTATCGACGGCAATCATTGCGCGTTCTGTTCGCTTCTTTTTGGTGTGTGGGTTGCTTTACTTTTTCGGCCCGCCCATCAAATCATTCATTGAACGCTATCTGGGTTGGGTCTTTGCCGCGGGCTTGGCCGTGCTATTTCTGGGATTTTTGGGGGTAAAATATCTATGACGGGACACAGATTGGGATTGATTGCCGCCCTTGGGTCACTGGGCATGATGATCGCGGCGCTTGGTTTTCAGTACATCGGCGAATTGCCCCCGTGTAAGATGTGCTATTGGCAACGTTATCCCCATATCGCCGCGATTGGGATTGGTGTTCTGTTTCTACTCCTTGCCTATCGCGGTTTGTTAGTGTTGGGCGCCTTATCCGCGCTGACCACAGGCGTCATTGGCGTTTATCATGTGGGGGTCGAGCAAAAATGGTGGCAAGGGCCAGACACATGTACTGCCTCATCCACAGCTGGGCTGAACGTTGATCAATTGCTTGTTCAGATCATGACAGCGCCGCTGGTGCGCTGTGATGAAATTGCCTGGTCGCTGATGGGAATATCCATGGCGGGTTGGAACGCCATCGTGTCATTTGCATTGGCATTCCTTTGGGTGACGGCGTTCGAACGCTCCAAAGTCTAGATATAATCGGCGCGCTGCAAACTGTATTTGGCCATCTTTTCGTTTAACGTGCGGCGCGGTAGGCGCAGTTCATCCATAACTTTGGCAATGGATCCTTTGTGACGGCGCATGGTGTTGTCGATTAACATGCGCTCAAACGCCTCGACATATTCCTTAAGCGGTTTGCCCTCGGTTGTGACCACGGTTGTCATTTCATCTTCACCCGTCATCAACAGGGATGAAATTGAACCCTCGCCCCGTCTGGACTGCAGCACGGCCTGTTCCGCCACATTCATCAACTGACGTACATTTCCAGGCCAAGGCGCCTGTAACAATTGCGCGGCATCTTGGGCTGAAATGGCAGGCGCGTCACAACCATAGTCATCAGTAAATTGTTCACATTGCCGATTGAACATCTCCAATATATCGTCCCCCCGCTTGCGCAGCGGCGGAACGGTAATTTGCAATGCGTTCAAACGATAAAGCAGATCGGGGCGCAATTTATCCGCAACCGTTTTCCCAACCTCTTGTCCATTGCTGACCGCAATGATGCGCGTTTCGGCAGGCGTGCCTTGGGTGTCGATTTCGGCCAATAGTTTGCCTTGGACCTGTTCGCCAAGCACCTCAATATCCTCAAGGACCAGCGTTCCGCCCCGCGCCTCTTCTATCGCGGGTAAAAAGCTATCGTCCGCGTAAACCGGACCAAACAGACGCCGCATCAAGGCGTCCTCTTGATATGCGGAACAGTTGAGGATCACGAATTTTTTGCCAGCCCGATTGCCAACCGCATGCAGCGCATGTGCCACCAGTGTTTTCCCCGTACCCGTTTCCCCATCGATCAGGATGTGGCCATCGGCCTGTGCGATATCCAAAATATCTTCGCGTAACCGCTGCATCGGGTTGGATTTGCCCATCAGCTTTTTCATCAATTGCGTAGCATCGGACAATTCGCGGCGCAACGCACGATTGTCCAAGGTTAGGCGGCGTTGTTGCGTGGCTTTTTTCGCCAGTTGGCTCATTGTGTCGGGATTAAATGGCTTTTCGAGGAAATTATAGGCCCCAACCCGCATCGCCTCGACCGCCATCGGGACATCCCCGTGACCTGTGATCATGATAACGGGTAACGCACTGTCACGCGCCATCAATTGACGCAAAAATTGCATGCCATCCATACCGGGCATTTTAATATCGGTAATGACGATCCCCGGATAATCAGGGCCGATTGCGGCCAAGGCATCCTCTGCCTTGGCAAAACTTTCTGTGTCATATCCCGACAGAGCAAGCCATTGAGTGATGGACAAACGCATGTCCTTTTCATCATCCACAATCGCAATTTTCATAGCCTTACCCATAGTTTACTCCGCAGCCTCATATGGTTCTTTTCCAGTGTTATATTCGTCAATTGGGGGCAGGATGACTTCGAATACGGCACCCCCTTCGTCAGAATTGCGCGCCATCAATCGCCCGCCCATGTCGTTGATAATCCCAGACGAAATAGCAAGGCCTAGCCCCGTCCCCTCGCCCGCCTGTTTGGTGGTGTAAAAGGGTTCAAACAAATCATCCAAATCGGCAATCCCAAACCCATTATCGCGCACCGTCAGGGAAATCATTTGCCCCGTGCTTAGAATGATCTCAATCTCGGGGTCTTTGACAGTTTTGATGGCGTCAATCGCGTTTCGGATCAGGTTGATCAAAACCTGTTCAATCCGCATCCGATCCCCCATGACCAATGCATCCTGATCACTGATCACTTTACTCAGACGTACTTTATATTGCTTAAGCTGTGGGTCCATCATCGCAAGGGACGAGGAAACCGCATCCACCATATTCACGGGCTGAAAGCTTTCGCCGCCTTTGCGGGCATAGGATTTCAACTGACGTGTAATCGCGCCCATACGTTCCAATAGATCATCGATGCGGGAAAACGCGGCCAATGCCTCATCCGGACGATTGCGGCGCAACAGCAATCCAGCGCCCGCCAAATATGTTTTCATCGCCGCTAATGGCTGGTTTAATTCATGCGACACTGCCGCCGACATTTCACCCAAGGCCGCCAATTTCGAACTTTGCGCCAGGCTCTGTTCCGCAACTTGTAGGTTTTCTTCAACCTTTTTACGTTCTGCAATTTCACGTTGCAGGCGTTGGTTTAGGGCGCGTAGATCTTCGCTTTCGCGCTGGAACAATACCAAGCGCAAGGTGTTGCGGCGGTTTAGGAAATAAAACCCAGCCGCAAAAATCAACGCAAACAACATGACTTCAAAGGCCAAAATCGCATTGATGCGTTCACGCACCGTTGAATAGGCCGTAAAATTCGTGATTTGCCACCCTTGGAAACCTAAACGCCCCTGTTGGCGCATCACCGCGCGACCTTGAAAATAACTGTCAAATTGTGAATCGCCCCCAGCCCAATCCGCCGTAAAGCGCAATGCACGATCAATCGCGCTTTCGGCGGGTTCGCGCGTCAAAGCCTCTTCCTCGGTCAATCCGCGCCAACGTGGTTCGGTGGACAGAACAATGATCCCACTGCTGTCAGAAACAAACACCGCATCGGCAATCCCCGCCCATGCGCGTTCAAATTGTAACAAATCCACCTCGACCAAAATCACACCCAATGGGGTATTTTGCGCCTCCAATCGTTTGGCATAGTAAAACCCGAAACCACCGCTTTCTTTTTCCACAACGCTGAACACCGTTTCGTTCGAGCGCATGGCGTCAACGAAATAGGCCTTTTCCCGATGGGCGGCTGCGATATTGTGCCGTTCGGTTGAAGCCACGGTGCGCCCATCCACATCCAGCAGGCTAAGTGAGGCCGCGTTGATTTCATCCAAAAAACTAATCAAACGCTGTGAGGTTTGCGAGAAATCTTTTAATTCCAATGCTATAATCAGCGATTGGTCACGCGCCAACAATTGGGGGACAATAGAATTTCGTTGCAATTCGCTTTTCAGGTTTCCGCCATACAGCGCCAACCGCAGCTCAGCACGGTTTGCCGTACTTTGCGAAAAGCGTTCCATCAAAATACTATTGGTCAGATAAAGCGTAACCGCCGCGATCACAAAAAGAATAGCAATAACCAAACGCAGACGCAGGGAACTGCGCACGTTTGGGACATTATCATCATCAGAATCACTATTTGTCAGCGTCATACCGTGAAACTATACCCAACAAACAATGGGCGTTACACCTTGGCGATTTGATCCATTAATCCGGCAAAAAATGGCTGACCGTCTGTGCCGCCCTGTGCTGAATCGGCCAAACGCTCTGGGTGGGGCATCATGCCCAATACGCGGCGATTTTCTGACAGGACACCTGCGATACTGCGCACAGATCCGTTGGGATTGTCAGAATAGGTAAAGGCCACGCGATCCTGATCAAACAGGGCCTGCGCATCCGCATCATCAAGGTTGTAGTTTCCGTCATGGTGCGCGATTGGAATTGTGATTGACTGATCCGCCTTATACGCCGAAGTATAGGCCGACTGTGTCGTTTCCACATTCAATTCCACGTGTTTACATATGTATTTCAAACCTGCATTGCGCAACAATGCCCCCGGCAACAGGCCCGTTTCGGTTAGTACCTGAAATCCGTTGCAGACGCCGAACACATATCCGCCGCGATTTGCGAAGGCCACAACCGACTGACAAATTGGAGAACGCGCGGCAATCGCACCAACGCGCAAATAATCGCCAAATGAAAATCCGCCGGGGATTGACACGAAATCCAAGCCATCGGGCAAATCAGTATTTTTGTGCCACACCATTGTGACATCTGCGCCAGCGGCCTTAAGCGCCATAGCCATGTCACGATCACAATTTGATCCGGGAAATTGAATAACGGCTGCGCGCATTAGCTTAACTCGATCTGATAGCTTTCGATGACGGTGTTGGCCAAAAGCTTTTCACACATCTCTTTGACTTCGGCCTCTGCTGCGGCCCTATCCGTTGCAGCAAGATCCAGTTCAATCACCTTGCCCTGGCGCACCCCTTGGACACCGTCGAAACCCAAGGCACCAAGCGCGTGGCGCACGGCCTCGCCCTGAGGGTCAAGAACACCAGTTTTCAACATGATATAAACACGGGCTTTCATCACTAATCCCTCTTATTCAACGATTGTAGGTTTTGGCATCTGCGAAGTTTTGGGCAAAACACCCAAGCGACGTGCAACTTCGGAATAGGCATCTGTCAAATTGCCAAGATCGCGGCGGAACACGTCCTTATCCAATTTGCGGCCTGTTTCGATGTCCCACAGACGGCAGCTATCGGGGCTAATTTCATCGGCGATGATCAAACGTTGATAGTCGCCTTCGTACACACGGCCAATTTCAATTTTGAAATCAACCAAACGAATGCCAACGCCCAACATCAAGCCGGACATGAAATCGTTTACGCGCAAGGCAAGTGAAAGGATATCTTCCATATCTTGTTGGCTCGCCCAACCAAACGCGGCAATATGTTCTTCGGTGACCAATGGATCACCCAAACTGTCGTCTTTGTAACAGTATTCAACGATTGGGCGCGGCATCTGCGTGCCTTCTTCAATCCCCAAACGTTTGCAAATGGTTCCTGCTGCATAGTTGCGCACAATCACCTCAAGCGGGATGATTTCGCATTTGCGCACCAATTGTTCCCGCATATTCAAACGTTTGATGAAATGCGTCGGGATACCAATTGCCTGTAGACCGTTCATAAAAAATTCAGACAAACGGTTGTTCAAAACACCCTTACCGTCGATCACGTCTCTCTTTTCGGCGTTGAACGCGGTGGCGTCATCTTTAAAGTATTGAACGATGGTTCCAGGCTCAGGTCCTTCGTATAAAACTTTGGCCTTACCTTCATAAATTTTGGTGCGACGCGCCATTGGCAAACTCTCTATTCTAGATGGCGCCTCTTTAGGGCAGTTGGCCGCCTGATACAAGCACCCAATACGTATTGAGCCGTATTCATAATGAACGTGAATTTTATGAATTTGTTTTATGTCGCGCGGTATGTCACCTCGTGCAGCAATTAGGAGTTCCCGATGACAAATGCATTTTTAAACATGTTAGACACCCGTGATTGGATTTTGGCGGATGGGGCCACTGGAACGAACCTGTTTAACATGGGGTTATCTTCCGGGGATGCTCCTGAGTTGTGGAACGAGACCCACCCTGACAACATCCGCAAGCTATACCAAATGGCGGTGGATGCGGGCAGTGATCTGTTTTTGACAAACAGCTTTGGCGGAAACTCTGCGCGATTAAAGCTGCACGATGCAGGCCACCGCGCACGTGAAATCTCTCGCCTTTCTGTTGAATTGGGCCGCGAGATTGCAGATGCCGCGGTTCGTCCAGTGGTGGTGGCTGCGTCCGTCGGCCCAACAGGCGAAATTTTGGAACCCGTGGGCAGCCTGTCACATGCAGACTGTGTCGAAATCTTTTTGGATCAGGCGATTGGGTTGAAAGAAGGTGGCGCAGATGTCCTCTGGCTTGAAACCATTTCATCGCCAGAAGAATACCGCGCCGCGGCCGAGGCGTTTTCGCACGTGGATTTGCCATGGGTTGGCACGATGAGCTTTGATACTGCAGGACGCACGATGATGGGTGTCACATCGCGTGATATGGTCGCCTTGGTCAACAGCCTTCCAAATCCACCTGTTGCCTTTGGCGCGAATTGCGGAACGGGCGCGTCGGATTTGTTGCGCACGGTCCAAGGATTTACAAATGAGGCCCCTGCCCAAGCCATTGTTGCCAAAGGGAATGCCGGCATTCCGAAATATGTGGACGGTCATATCTGTTACAACGGTACGCCTGAATTGATGGCGGATTATGCCGTGATGGCACGGGACAGTGGCGCAAAAATCATTGGCGGATGCTGTGGCACCATGTCCGATCACCTACGTGCAATGCGCAACGCATTGGAAACGCGCCCTGCCGCCGAAAAACCCAGCCTTGAAGATATTGTCGCCAGGGTCGGCGCGTTTAGTTCTGACAGTGATGGCACAGGAGACGCCGACGCAGCGCCACAGCGCACGCGCCGCTCGCGCCGCCGCACGGTCGCCTAATCAAACAAATCCCCCTGCGCCGACGGTCGGCGTGGGGCAACAAACAAATCAGACCGCTGTTTCGCCACACGTTCTGCCAATCCCAACCGTTTCATCGCCACCTGAAACCGTATTTGGATCGTTTCGGCATAAACGCCCCTGCCCCGCATACGGGTTTCAAAGGACGCATCATATAGTTTCCCGTCATACATGGCACGCATGAGCCCCATCACACGGTCGCGGCGGTTTGGGTAATGGCGTGTCAACCAATCCTCAAACAATGCGCCTGTATCATGCGGCAGGAGCAACATGATCCAACTGGCTGATGTGGCCCCATGATCACGCCCTACCTGCAATATCGCCTCTAACTCATGATCGCTTAGCTCCGGGGTAATGGGCGATGCCATCACGCGCACAGGAATGCCCGCATCACTTAGACGCTTCATAACCGCCAAACGCCGTTTGGGATCAGGCGCACGGGGTTCCATGCGGCGCGACAGGGTGCGATCCAAACTGGTTACCGATATCCCGACCCGCGTTCACCTCTGTTCTGCCAAGGCCGACAACAGATCAATATCCCTTTCAACCATGGCCCCCTTGGTGACAATAGCGCCAGGGTGGCGTGTTTCCAACATCACTTCCAATATCTGTCGCGTCGTTTGATAGCGCCCTTCAATCGCCCGTTAGGGATCCGTATTTGTTCCAAGTGCAATTGGCGCAACCTGTTATTTTGGACGCGCCAATTCACGGCGCAATTGCTTGACAACGCTCGTTTTTGCAAAAAGCTTGGTTTCAAAATCAAGCCCCGAAGACAGGTCCAAATAATTATGAGAGGACCGCGCGTAACAATTAACACATCCATGTTCGCAGCCGCGATAGGCATTGATCGACCGATCAAATGGAAGATCGGGTGAGGCATTATACTAAATCGCGCTTTTGGCGGATTCTTCGGTAACAAGAGTACGCAAAACCTGCGCCTCTTCCTCTATCTCCCAACCACCATCAAACCACTCCCGTTTCTGAAGACCAAAGCGTGATTTCAGCACGCCCGCCGTACCGCGCCCGCGTGCCCTGATATTGGGAAGGATGTACACATTATGGCCCTTACCACCTAAATAAAACATTTGTAAAGATTATGCATTATTTGCATCACCCAAACCCTAGATGTTTCAAAAAAATGAGGCTAGGTCGGGATTTAAATGCTTCATGTCGCAAAATGCCAACTTAGGCCGCGACAAAATGGCATTTGGTGAAATAACCAAAACGCGCGCTGCGCATTGATAAGGAAGCAGACTATGTCCGAAGAAGACGACATCATCCTATCCGAACTAGACGATGAGGAACTGGTTCAACAGATGTTTGATGACCTTTACGATGGCCTAAAAGAGGAAATCGAAGAAGGTGTTAACATCCTGCTAGAGCGTGGCTGGGCGCCCTATCAAATCCTGACGGAGGCGCTAGTTGGCGGCATGACCATCGTTGGTCAGGATTTCCGTGACGGCATTCTGTTTGTTCCAGAGGTTCTGTTGGCCGCAAACGCGATGAAGGGCGGCATGGCGATCCTAAAACCATTGCTGGCCGAAACAGGCGCACCACGTGTAGGTAAAATGGTCATCGGTACCGTGAAAGGTGATATTCACGACATTGGTAAAAACCTTGTTTCCATGATGATGGAAGGCGCAGGTTTTGAGGTTGTCGATTTGGGCATCAACAACGCCGTTGAAACATATATCGAGGCGTTGGAAACAGAACAGCCCGACATCCTGGGCATGTCCGCGCTTTTGACAACAACAATGCCTTATATGAAGGTCGTTATCGACACCATGGTCGAACAAGGTGTGCGTGATGACTATATCGTTCTAGTTGGCGGTGCGCCATTGAACGAAGAATTTGGCAAAGCCATCGGCGCAGACGCCTATTGCCGTGATGCAGCTGTGGCGGTTGAAACCGCGAAAGAGTTTGTTGCGCGCAAGCACAATCAATTGTGATAGACGAGTTAATCGTTTAATCTAAGGCTCGCGCGTCCTCCTTGCGCGGGCCCTTTTATTTGGAACATGGCAATGGATATTACGGATCAGGAACTTAGCCATCAGGAGACAACGCTGAGCGAAAATCAGGGCCGCGTGTTGTTGTTGGCTTGTGGTGCAATAGCGCGTGAGGTTTTGGACATCATCGCCCGCAATGGGTTCACCCATCTTGATTTGAAATGCCTGCCCGCAATTCTGCACAATACCCCCGAAAAAATTACTCCCTTAATCGAGGAGAAGATCGCAGAACATCGTGCGGCCTATGAGAATATCTATGTCCTTTATGCGGATTGTGGCACAGGTGGTCTTTTGCAAGCGGCTTGTGATCGTTTGGGCGTGAAAATGCTGCGCGGGCCGCATTGCTATTCCTTTTTTGAAGGCAATGAAGATTTCGCAAAACGCGATGAATTCACGGCCTTTTACCTGACCGATTTTTTGGTGCGACAGTTTGATGCTTTTGTTTGGAAACCCTTGGGGTTGGACCGCCATCCTGATCTGATTTCTATGTATTTTGGAAATTACACCAAACTGGTCTATCAGACGCAAAACCCAACGGACGCATTGATTGAACAGGCCCGCAGCTATGCCGATAAAGTGGGTTTGGAATTTGAATATCGCCCCACGGGCTATGGGGATTTAGAGGCGGAACTGATCACATTTGCCAAGGGTTAGGAATGCGCCATTTGCCCAAACACGCGCCCTGTTACAATAATCGCAAATTGGGCGCGTAAATATCAGGCGGCGACTGTTTGAATTTTTTCCACCATTGAACGCACGCCATTTGATCGTTGCGCCGAAAGGTGATCGTTTAACCCCAATCGCGCCAATTCCGCATGTGCGTCAACAGCGGCCACTTCATTTAGCGGCAAACCGTTATAAAGCGTGCGCAACACCGCCACCAAACCGCGCACAATCATCGCGTCACTGTCCCCGTCAAAACAAAACGTGCCATCCTCGGTATAAAACTGCAGCCATACTTGTGATGCGCAGCCATGCACTTTATTGGCGTCCACCTTAAATGCGGCGTCCAAATCCTCCATCGCTTTGCCCATATCAATGACGTGACGATAGCGATCTTCCCAATCGTCTAGAAATGCAAAATCTTCTACGATCTCTTCAAATGCTGCACTGGCCATGACTGTCCTTTCGTTTAAGACAGATTTAAGCGGGGTTTCGCCAAACGTCTAGGGCAAGTCATGCTTTTCATAGGGAATAATTTGCGCTACCAATTTCAAAAACCATAAGGATTGGGTGTATGCACCATATTGTTATGCCATTGCTGTTGCTGTCGCTGGTTGGGGCCTGTTCACAGATCAGTTCCCTGACCAATAGCCTGCGCGCCCAAGAGGGTCCGCCTAGCCTCATCCCAGAAGAAAACATGATGAGCGGCATTAAAGAACGAAAATATATGGGGAAACCAGTCTATCAAATCGCAGATTTGAAATTAGAACCAACATCAGACGGTAAAATTTTGGTTGTGACCGCCTATGCCACCCACGCAGGGGCCTCGAATGCAGAATTTAAGGCGGTTGCAACCGTACCCGCTGGCGAATTGCATTTCGTCCTGAATGCAGAGCTCGACGCGCGCCAGTCCATTGGCACACCCACAAACCGTCAACTGACCGCTGGAAAATTCTTGTCCACAGGAACGCTGGAGGGTATCCTCAAAATCGTAATCATTGGGGAAACGAACAGCCTGTCAATCCGTCCCTGATCACTTTGGAAGTTCAAAGGTTGTGACAACGCGGCCCTTGGCGACAAGGCCGATTTCCCCCTGACACAGACGCTTTGCCTCATCGCCGAACACCTCGGCCCGCCAGCCGCGCAGCATGTCCAAGTTCCGTTCGCCCGCAGCCATGGCATCCAGATCAGCGGCAGAGGCGACAAGTTTTGCCGCAACCCCCAAATGTTCTGTTTTCGCCTTGAGCAAGACGCGCAACATTTCACTAAGTGCAGGGTTACTGTCGGGCGCATCCTCTTTCTTATCCACTTTGGGCAGGTGTTCGGGCGGAAGCGCCAAGGCAGAGGAGACCGCTGCTAAAATCCCCTTGGCAATCTCGCCCTTGCGGGCCTCTCGCAGCAAAAGGCGCGAGCGTTGCAAATCATCAAAAGATTGCGGTTTGGTGGATGCCAATTCGATTAATGCATCATCCTTGAACACCCGATTGCGAGGGATATTGTTGGATTGTGCATGTGCTTCGCGAAATTCGGCCAAAGCGCGCGCAATTCCCAACATCCGTGCGGAATTTGTGCGGGTTTTTACACGTTTCCACGCCTCTTCTGGACGGGTGATATAGGTTTTGGGATTGGTTAATGTCTGAAGCTCTTCTTCGACCCAATGGGCGCGTTTGTTTTTCGCCAGTTTCGCGGCCAGTTTTTCATAAATCACACGCAGATGCGTGACATCGGCCAAGGCATAGGTTTTCTGCGCATCCGTTAACGGACGACGCGACCAATCGGTGAAACGCGATGATTTATCCAAGGATTGTTTTGCAACCTTGCGCACCAATGTTTCATATCCGACCTGATCTCCAAATCCACAGACCATCGCGGCAACCTGTGTGTCAAACAGGGGTTTTGGAATGACGCCCGCATCAATGAAAAAGATTTCCAAATCTTGACGGGCGGCGTGGAAAACCTTGATCACAGCCTCATTTCGAAACAGATCATAAAGCGGTTCTAATGAAATGTCGGCAGAAAGTGGGTCAACCAGAACGGCGTTTTCATCCCCCTCACCCGGATAGGCAATTTGGATCAGGCACAGTTTGGAATAATAGGTCCGCTCGCGCAGAAATTCTGTATCAACGGTAATATAGGGGTGGCCAGCGGCACTAGAACAAAAATTGGCAAGCTCTTGGGTGGTTGTCAGGGTCTTCATTTATGTTTCTTATTTTTCTCTAACACCCCCGCTCTTTTTGTCATTACAAAATTTTCAGGGACTTGGAAAGCTTTATGTTTCGCACATAATTGGGGTTTTATTCCCCATGGCAAAGCGTTTTAGGACCGCTGGATACAATTGATGTTCTTGGACCAGAACACGCGCGGCCAGCTGGGCCGGTGTGTCACCCGACAGGATTGGCACGCTGATTTGTCCCAGGATCGGACCATCATCCAATTCGGCCGTCACCTCATGCACGGTGCAACCTGCGCGTTTATCCCCCGCCTCAATCGCGCGGGCATGGGTATTGAGCCCTTTGTATTTCGGCAAGAGCGAGGGGTGAATGTTTAACATCCGACCGCTCCAATGATCGGTAAAGCCCGCTGTCAGAACTCGCATGAACCCCGCTAAACAAATCATATCAATCTGATATGGGATCAAACGGTTCTGGATTTCCGTTTCAAAGGCCGTGCGATCCCCGGCATAGGGTTTGTGATCAATCATCTCACAGGCAACACCAAAGCGTTCGGCCTGTTGAATAACCCCAGCATTGGGTTGGTTTGTCACGATTAGGGCAGGCATCGCAGGGTGATCGCCCTGCATGCTTTCCATCAGTTTTACGGCATTTGATCCACCGCCAGAGGCGAAAATCGCAACCCGTTTTGTCACGACAATGTGCCCGTGTAACGAACACCTGCATTATTCGTGACCTGACCAATCGTCACCGGATCTTCGCCCATGTCCGTGAGGCATTGGATGACGGACGTCTCGTGTGCTGGGTCAACAATCAGCACCATGCCCAAGCCACAGTTAAATGTTTTTAACATCTCGGCCTGTTCCATGCCGCCTTGCGCCATCAACCATTGGAACACAGGCGGTAGATCCCATGCATTAAGATCAATGGAAATCCCCTGCCCGTCGTCCAAGGCGCGTGGGATATTTTCACTCAGCCCGCCACCAGTAACATGTGTCAGTGCATGCACACCGCCTGCGTTCAACGCAGCCAAGGATTGTTTCACATACAGACGCGTTGGTGCCAAAAGTGCTGCGCCAAGTGTACCTTCCGAAAACGGGGATTGATCCGCCCAAGTGAGCCCAGAGCCATCTACCAAATGACGCACCAAGGAAAAGCCATTTGAATGCACACCGCTTGATCGTAGGGCAATCAATTTATCCCCCACACTCACATCCCGTGGCAATGCACCACCGCGTTCCATGGCGCCCACGGCAAAGCCCGCCAAATCAAAATCGTCATTTGCATACATACCTGGCATTTCCGCGGTTTCACCACCGATCAGTGCGCAGCCTGACAATTCACACCCTGTTGCAATCCCGTTGATGATTGTTGCAGCCTGTTCAACGTGCAGTTTTCCTGTTGCAAAATAATCTAGGAAAAACAAAGGCTCTGCCCCCTGACAGACCAGATCGTTCACGCACATGGCCACCAAATCAATGCCGATTGTATCAAAATGGCCTGTGTCAATTGCGATGCGCAATTTGGTCCCCACACCATCGGTGGCCGAGACAAGGATCGGATCATTAAATCCCGCAGCCTTAAGGTCGAAAAGCCCCCCAAATCCACCAAGCCCCGCCATAACACCGCTTCTGTTCGTGCGTTTTGCTGCGGGTTTTATCCGATCCACCAGCGCGTTGCCTGCATCAATATCTACACCCGCTTGCGCATAGGTCGCGCCGTTCGTGCCGTCCGTCATCTGTGGTCCTTTCGCGAAATTAGCGCCCAACTAATATATTGCGCGCTAAGTTTCAATCGCAAACCCTTGACCTTGGCGCGACATGTGATAGCACGAGGGAAAGTGGGCCTGTAGCTCAATTGGTTAGAGCAGAGCGCTCATAACGCTTTGGTTGCGGGTTCAAGTCCTGCCGGGCCTACCACTTTTATGAATTTCACTCAAAAAATACGCGACTTCATCACCGCAATAGTTGAAAATGAGCGCGTGCCTGAACGGTTCAATTTTATTTGGCAATCCGCATGTCAACGCACAAACCACCGCCCTGCGCTTCGGACAAGATCAAATGCCCCCCATGTGCGCGCGCGATGTCATTGGCGATAGGCAGGCCAAGACCAACACTAGAGCCCTTGTTCTGATTACGGGCGGGGTCCAGGCGGGCAAAGGGTTTTAGGGCATTCTCACGTTGATCAGGCGGGATTCCCGGTCCGTTATCCTCAACCCGGAACGTTAGAAATGCGGCGTCGCTGTACAGGCTTAGGCGTATCTGATCCCCATAGCGGAACGCATTGTTCAGCAGGTTTTCCAATGCGCGTTTCACCATATTTTCGCGCATCATCACCACAGTTTCATCGGCATAAATATGCAACTGTACCACCTGCCCCATGCGCGCATAATCCTTCACCAATCCATCCAGAAATGTGATCGCATACACAGGTTCATTGCGACTTCGATCTTCGCCAAGGGTTTTGGCGTAAACTAAAAACTCATCCAAAAGGATGCGCATATCCTCGACATCCTGTTCCAACAGTTTGCGGTCGCCTTCCTCGAGCATCGACACCCCCAGTTTCAGACGCGTCAACGGCGTACGTAGATCATGACTAACGCCCGACAGGATCAACGTGCGTTGTTCAATGTGGCGTTCAATGCGGGATCGCATGTTCAAAAATGCATCCCCCGCTGCGCGCACCTCAATCGCGCCGCTGGGCGAATAGGCCACGTTTTGTCCACGGCCAAAGGCCTCGGCCGCGGCTGCCAAACGTGTGATGGGGCGCAACTGATTGCGCAGATAAAAGAACGCGATGATTGTGAAAATGCCCCCAAAAAACACCATATTCACAATCAACTGATGCGGGTTTGATGCGGACACACGTCGGCGTGCGAAGGTTAATTCTAGCTCCTCATACCCCGGGATCGCCATGCGCAAAATCACGATACGATTATCCGGTAAATCCACACCGCGCAGCGATGCAACATGCGATAATTCACGGATCACAACAATGCCCGTTAAATCATAAAACCGTCGTGTGGGTTGGAATGCCCCTTCCGGATTTACACTGAGCGAAATATCCAAGGCATCTGCAAAGTCATGCGCCCCCTCAATATCTCCACTGCGGATCAGCGCATCAAAATACGCCAATTCTTGGGTCAGGCCTCGGGTAAGTTGTTCTGTTACCCCCTCAAAATGGCGCTGAATAAATACGAAGGACACCAGTAACTGAATCGAAACAACAGGCAAAATCAATATCAGCGCAGCGCGCCAATAGAGCCGTTTGGGCATATACTGTTTGATCCAACTAAACATCACAGATAGACATACCCAAACATCGGGTGAAAGGAAACCGGAATGAGCAGCTATCCACCGCCCCGTGGCACATTTGATCAGGTGACGCCGTCCATTCGGCGGATCGTTGCCCCCAATCCTTCGCCCATGACCTATCACGGCACAAACACCTATCTGTTGGGTGAAAAACAGGTGGCCGTGATTGACCCAGGTCCAAATGACGATGCGCATCTCTCCGCGATTCAGGCCGCTGTCCCAGAGGGTGGTTCAATAACGCATATATTTGTAACCCACGCACATTATGATCACTCCGAACTGGCCATGCACCTGTCAAAAACCGTCGGGGCGCCCATCTATGCTTTTGGCGATCATCAGGCGGGAAAAAGTGCCTTGATGAAATCCTTGTCTGAACAGGGCGGTTTAGGCGGGGGCGAAGGTATTGATCGCGCATTTGAACCCGATCACACCCTGTCACATTTGGAGAGCGTCACCTGTGATGAATGGCGCATCACTGCACACCATACCCCTGGACACATGGCAAATCACATGTGTTTTCAAGTGGAAAAAATCCTCATCACGGCTGATCATGTGATGGATTGGGCCACATCCATGGTGTCGCCCCCCGATGGGGATGTGGGGGATTTCATGCGATCTTGTGAACATCTGCTGCACTATGATTGGGACCTGTTTTTGCCGGGTCATGGGGACATCGTTCGCGCGCCCAACGAACGGTTGCGCTGGTTATTATACCACCGCCGCGAACGCGAGGTTCAGATCCTAACACAGTTACAAGCAGGCCCTGCAACGCCCCATGAACTGGCCAAGGAGATCTATACCGATATTGACGCGAAACTGATTCCAGTGGCGGCGCGCAACGTCTTTGCCCATCTGTTGGAGTTGCATAATAAAGGGTTGATTTCCGTCAAAAAACCAATCGCCTTTGATGGCATCTTTACCCTCTTATCATGAACAAAATTTTTTTCACGAAAATCGTAAATACCCTCTGGACGTCCTGAATCGCACTTGTTATACGCACCCCCAAGTTCCGGCGTAGCTCAGCGGTAGAGCAGTTGACTGTTAATCAATTGGTCGTAGGTTCGATCCCTACCGCCGGAGCCAATAAAAACAACACCTTAACGGATTTCGCGAGGTGTTTTTTTGTCTCCAGATATATCTAAGGGTCCACTGGGGGTCCAAAATTCAAGGTTTTTTACGCCGTTTACGAGCCATAATTTACTCAATATCGTGTTTTTAAGACCCAGCTTTCACTCATCCCTGCGCTAAATTCATATTTTTGTCACATAGCCAAGTTATCCACACTGCATAGTCAGGTTCTGGCGGTGGCATCGTATTTCGTTCATAGGTCCCTACCTAATGTTACCGTCAACGCCTGCCTGACTTAGAGACTGTTAAAATTCATTGGAGGTAGTGCCTATGTCCTGCCAGACTAACTACCGCCATTTTTTAAGCTGTCAGAGTAATCGCACAAAACGCTGCCGAATGACGGATTGCTACATCTGCCATCTGGTGCTGCGTGATTAATACCTTCGCTGAACGTGCTTCTGTGACGTTATCG
>Ga0255753_1000028_pt1 | contig 149906 bp, 136 predicted proteins | sample 041ome_10_FD_179953 | JGI IMG/M metagenome (GOLD analysis project Ga0255753, IMG submission 179953) | Coastal salt marsh microbial communities from the Groves Creek Marsh, Skidaway Island, Georgia - 041412US metaG (version 2) | ecosystem: Environmental > Aquatic > Marine > Intertidal zone >...
TATTGCTCGATCATTCTTTAAAGAAAAATCATATAGAGAATTTATCAAAAATATCGGATTATTTACCTACTGGAAAAATAATAGTTTTCCTGTTTTTTGTTATGAAATTGATGACAATGATTTTGCCTGTGGTGAACCTTAAATGGTTATTCTAATTTCTTAATAACATTAAAAAGAACCTCTGCTCCAGCTTTCAAATCACTGACGTCAGTGTGCTCTTTCGGATTATGGCTAATGCCATCTTTTGATGGTACAAAAATCATGGCCGCCGGACATATCCGAGCCATCATTTGTGCATCATGTCCTGCACCTGAATTCATCTTCTTTACTGATAAGTTCATTTCCTTAGCAGTATTCATGACAATTTCTACAAGGTCTTGGTCGAATTTTACCGGTTCAAATCTTGCCAATTCTTCTGTCTCAATGATCACCCCTTCTTGGTCACAAATTTCTTTGATGGCTACCTTAAATAAATGTTCTGATTTTTTTAATTTTTCTTCATCAACATTTCTTAAATCAATCGTCATTTTTACTTCAGATGGGACGACATTGATTAAATTTGGCTTTGGAGTTATCACGCCAACAGTACCAACTTGAACACCACCGATTTCCTTTGTAATTTCTCGCACCTTTACGGCTAACATACTCGCTGCATATCCAGCATCAATGCGCATATTCATGGGTGTCGTGCCCGCATGGTTGGCTTGACCTTTAATCGTAAGAGACGTCCAGGAAATACCTTGCACATTTTCTACCGCACCAATTTTAACGTGCTCTTTTTCTAAAATCGGCCCCTGCTCAATATGTAATTCGATAAATGCTTTTGGCTTTATAACCCCACATTCTAAAGCGCCTAAATATCCTATTCTTTTAAGTTCATCTTTTAACTTTTTTCCATCGGCTGAAGTTGATTCATAGGCAGCTCTTAATGCCATTCCACCTGCATGAACTAGTGATCCCATCATATCGGGTTGAAATCTCGCGCCTTCCTCGTTGGTAAAAATCGCTACACATATATCATTTTTTGGCACTATTTTATGATCAATATATGTCTCAATGACCTCTAAACCCGCAAGAACCCCTAGACAACCATCAAGATGGCCGCCATTTCCAACAGTATCAATGTGTGACCCCATCATTATGGGAGTGTAGCGGTTTTCGCCTATTAAAGTTCCAAAAATATTACCAATTTTATCAATGGATACTTCTAAATTTAATTCTTCCATCCAACCACGAACCAGATCACGTCCGGCTTTATCTTCGTCCGTTAGCGCAAGCCTTCTTGCGCCACCCTCAGATGTACGCCCAACCTCAGAGAGTTTCTGAAGTCGGTCATTTAATCTATCAAAATTAATCTTCAAATTAGAACCTTAAGATGTCTTTAGTTGTGTGCCGTGGGCATCATGGCCAAACAGTTTCATCACCGTTCTTATGACAATAAATTGAACCAATAAAATCCCAAACACGATATAAGGTGACGGGTAAAACCCTGCGACTATGAAGGCAAGCATCGTCATCGCACCGTTGGTCGCCGCATAGGCAAACTGTGTTGATACATGGTCAATATGTGGACAATCAGCACCCATGGATGCTAGTACCGTAGTGTCAGATATAGGTGATGTATGATCACCAAATAATCCACCGCTTAAAATAGCAGCAATACTTAATATCATAGGAGCGCCCATTTCGTGAGCCATTGGAACTACAATAACCATAAGTATCGCAAATGTGCCATATGATGAACCTGTTGCAAATGACATCATTGCGCCAAGGAAGAAGACAATAAGTGGTAAAAAGCTAGGTTGAATTCGGTCCCCTATTAAGCTCGCAAGATAAGCCCCCGTTTTCAATTCGCTACATATGGAACTTAATGTCCAAGCAAGAAGCAAAACAATACAAATGAAAACCATTTTCTGCATCCCTGCGACAAATGTATTGAGGCTTTCATTATAGGTAATATTGCCATTTTTTTTCATTAAATAAGCACACCCCATTGATGCAAAGATGTAAGCGAGAGTGATACCCGAGCGTACATGAACACTTTTAACACCATCAGTGACGGCAAAATAGCCAATGTAAATCGCCATTGTGCATAACATTAATCCTAAAGGTAGCAGAACCGTGATTAATTTTGGATCTTCTTTTTTCTCAGTCTCATCTAGAGCTTCATCCTCTAATGTGCCATCGCGCAATGCTTGGTTATATCTATCTTGCGCCGCAGCCATGGGGCCAAAATCTCTTCCTGTGCTTAAAATCATTGGGATCGAAAGAAGCGCAAGAAACGCATAAAATTGGTATGGCCAAATGCTTAAAAGCACTTGAAAACTATCTTCGTTTATACCAACATCAGCATAAGCATTTTCAATCAGACCCATGATATAAACACCCCAGCCAACAAAGGGGATCAATATACATATTGGCGATGCTGTCGTATCGATAATAAAGGCAAGCTTTTCACGGCAAATTTTAAGTTCACGAAATACAGGTTTAAAAAGTGGCCCGACAATTAATGCGTTGCCACTATCAGAGAAAAAGACGCTTAAACCTGTTGCCCATGCGGCCATTTTCGCCTTTGCAGGGTTACCAATAAATTTGACCATCACTGTTGCAAAAGCGCGCGCGCCGCCTGATTTATCAAGCATATAAATAAAGCCGCCGATAGATAACGTCACCACAAGCACTTGATTGTTCGATGAAACCGAAAGCTGCGGGAAAGCGTGCGTTTCCACAAATTCAGCGATCGCAAGAAATGGATTATAATTTGATAAAACCAATGACCCACTAAAAGCACCCAGAGTAAGGGAGAAAATGATATTTCTTGTATAAACGGCTAACACAATGCTTAGTGCTGGTGGCAAAATCGATAAAATACCATAATCTTCCATAAAATTTCCCTATATATTTTTCTTATACGTTAGATGATGTAACTTCGAATTACAAATCCCTATTCCCCAAAGCGGTTCATCACAAATCGAATAGCAAAATATTGCAGTACCAACATCACTAATATGACATAAGGCGTTTGATAAATAGCAAGCAATATAAAGGCAGATATTGTCATAATGCCCGTTAATAATGCATAGGGCAATTGCGTGGTTACATGATTAATATGCGGGCAGTCGGCACCCATTGAAGCAAGAACCGTTGTATCAGAAATGGGGGATGTATGGTCACCAAAAAGCCCACCACTTAATATTGCTGCAATCGTCAAGACCAGATCAGCAACAAGTATATGCGCTACCGGTAAAGTCGTCGCCATTAAAATAGCAAAAGTTCCAAATGAAGATCCCGTCGCAAAAGACATCATCGCACCTAAGAAAAATACGACAATTGGGAAAAACGCAGGATTTAAACTATCCCCTATTAATGTCGCCAAATATGGTCCCGTTTCAAGTTCACGACAAATGGAGCTTAAAGCCCAAGCAAGTGCCAATATTGCACCGACTTGCATTAAATTTCCCATCCCTTTAAAGAAGCTGTTCATCGCTTCATTATATGATTTTCCTTGAAATTTCTTCATCACATATGCGCATCCCATTGATGCAAAAATATAAGATAAACAAAGCCCCGCATTGACATGAATACTTTTAACGCCTTCGGTTAAAGCATAATACCCAAGCACGCCGCCAAGAACAGCGATCATGATGGCAAAAGGAAGAATTACGACGATTAGCTTGGGCTCATCTTCTGTTTTGATCTCTTCAATTTCCGTTCGGATTTCTTCTTCATATTTTTTTTGCGCTGCACGCATAGGGCCAAAATCTTTACCGGTACTAATGACCATTGGCACTGCAAACAATGCTAAGAATGCATAAAATTGATATGGCCAAACATTCAGTAAAACCGTAAAGGCGTCTTCTTCTATTCCCATTGTCGCATATGAATTTTCAATCAGCGACATGATATATACACCCCAGCTTGCAACCGGGATTAGGATCACGACGGGTGCAGCAGTGGTATCAATAATATAAGCTAACTTTTCACGGCAAATCTTTAGTTCACGAAAAACAGGGCGAAAAAGCGGCCCAACAATAAGAGAGTTGGCCGTATCACTAAAAAAGACACTAATCCCTGAAGCCCATGTGGCCAGTTGCCCTTTTCGCGGGCTAGAGACATATCGAACAATAGCCGCAGAAAAAGCGCGTGCGCCACCACTTTCTTCAAGCATTCTTACAAATCCACCAATGATAAGAGTGATCATGATGACTTGAGAATTACTAGGACTTGCTACCTGAACAAAAATATGGTCCCTCATTAAACTGACGGGGGCAAAAAACAGATTAAAACCACCCAATATAAGCGTGCCACTTAACCCACCAATTGCTAAGGAAACAATCACATTTCGTGTGTAAACCGCTAAAAATATACTTAATGCAGGCGGAATAACCGACAGTATCCCATAGCTTTCCATTGTTCCTCTCCCATTTTCCTTCTAGCGTAAAGATTGAAGGGATGAGGTCAAGAAAGAAATAATTTGATTATTTTGAATATCCATAAAAAAAGGCGCCCTCAAGGACGCCTTGATAAAAAACTGATGACAATTTATTCCAACTCATCATTTTCAACGGCGGATGTCCATGAGGTTTGTGCCACACAATCAAGCTCTTCAATCGCATTAACCGTTTCACGGGCCTTGTTTTCGCTTTCATTAAGCAGCGTTGTTAATCGTTCTTCGGCAAAGTTAATATTTTCATGAACAGGGGAAGGAACAGGCTCAGGGTTTTCACCAACGAGTTCGTTATCAGCATCAGAAATATTTTTTAGGTGCACGTCTTCAAAATACGGTTCTTTTCGTATTTCTTTACGCACTAAATCGTGTACTGTTTCGCCTTCTGCCTTATCAGGTTTTGATAAAAACTCTTTTATCTTATCAAATGCTATCATGTTCAAATCCCCAAAGATTATTTAAATTAAGACAATAACAGTAGCGAAAAACCTTAAAGAACTTCTTACGATTTATGGTTAACAAAAAGTAACCATAAAAAAAGAGCGCCAGAAAAGCGCTCTTTTTAATTCATTATTCGATTAACTTATTCACTTGCAAGGATAATTTTATCTCTATTCTTAAAATAAGCATCATTAAACGCAGCGACCGGGCCACTTAAAATCGCTTCATATTCAGGCTTAAGCGCCATCCAGCGATCATTTATATGTGAAAAACGGTCACGCATACGTTGGTTCATTGGGGGAACAATATTATCAACAATGCGGTATATATCCTGCATATCCGCAAATACCATATCCGGCCAGTTAAGCGTATCTTGGAAATAAGTCCGGTCAACGGAAACAACCTTCGCTTCCCATGCATCAACCGCATCAACGATATCCTGAGCGAGCTTTTTAAGCTCTTCACTATTGGCATCATCTTTCGATTGAGTTTCAGCTTGATTGCGAGCGTCACGGGCCGTTTTAATGCTATCGGTAATATCACGAAGGGACGCATCAATCTGATCCGTCAGATCATATTTTTCCATGAGCTGCGCGTTTGTTACTTCAATACGCGGATCATACTGAACCGTTAATGGCTGTTCCATCACTTCACCATCAAAACTTAAACGAACCGTATAATCACCAGGGCGCTGTTTCGCACCACCCGTGATATTATCACCACCGCCGGATAAAACATACAGATCTTTAATTTCCGAATAATTTTCACCGCGGTAATCCCACATTGCTTTGTTAAGTCCTTTATTCGCCGGAAGCTTATAAGCACTTTCCGAACCACCGCCGTCACGATTTTTCGCATCTGATTCAAGTGTGCGAACAACATTGCCGCTACCATCCAGAATTTCCATTTTTAATGGCTTTTCTGAAAGGTCATATTCATCACCAAGTGTGTAATAAATAACCGCTTGCATTGTCATATTTCCGACACGCGCATCATAGGCCGTCGCTGGCGCATAAAGATAGGCCGCATCTTCATCGTGTTCTTCTGCCTCTTGACGAAGCGGGCTAATATCATCCAGCACCCAGAAAGCACGTCCCTGTGTTGAAATCGCAAGATCGGAACCATTCACCTGAATATCGGTAACCGGAACTGTTGGCAGGTTTTGTTGATAGGCTTGCCAACTATCACCACCATCAACAGAAATATACATACCTGTTTCCGTCCCCGCATAAAGAAGGCCTGGACGAACGGGATCTTCACGAACGGCACGGACAAATGAACCGTCCGGAATACCGTCCGCAATCATTTTCCAACTGCGGCCATTATTGGTGGTTTTATAAATATACGGCTTATGATCATCATATTTATAGCGCGGTGTCGTGATATAAATCGTATTTGGATCATGCGGTGAAATTTCAATTGAATTCACCATTCCGTCTTTGTTGCCTGATGGGGTTACGTCTTCCCATGTGGCGCCGCCGTCTTCGGTTTTGGATAGCATGCCGTCATCGGAACCCGCCCAAATTACATTAGCATCATATGGACTTTCCGTCACCGCAAGCAGCGCATTATAACTATCCGTTACTTCACGTGTAATCGTATCTGGATGAGTTTGCTGATATTCAGTTTGATTTTTGGTGAGGTCAGGACTGATGTCCGTCCATGTAACACCACGATCATCGGATTTATGGATCACATTACTGGCGTGATAAATCACTTCCGGATTATGCGCGGATACAAGTACCGGCGCATTCCATTTCCAGCGATAACGACGTTCATTGGGGTTAACACCAAACCCGAGTTCACGGTATGGCTCCACATTACGGCGTATACCCGTGTCACTATCATATTCATTAAGCTGTCCAAGGTAACATCCACCATACATATAACGCGGGTCATCCTTATTCATGGCCACATGGGCATTTTCACAGCCCGCCACCGCGATATAGGCATCTTCGCCCATATCACCTGATACACCCTTACTGGCGATACCAACTGATGAATTATCCTGTTGCCCACTAAACATACGGAATGGGAAACTGTTATCTGTATTCACCCTGTAAAATTGCGCCGTTGGTTGGTTATGAATGGATGACCATGTTTTACCACCGTCAAATGTCACCGTTGCACCACCATCATTACCGTTGATCATATTCAAACTGTTGCTTGGGTTAATCCAGTGACTATGATGATCACCATGCGGTGTCGTAATACGGTCAAAGGTTTTACCGCCGTCTGTTGATCGGTACATTGGTGCGTTTAATGTATAAATTGTATCCGCATCATTGGGATCCGCATAAATATGCATATAATACCATGAACGGGAAATCAGCTGACGATTACTGGTCACCTGTGACCAGTTTTCACCGCCATCGGTTGATTTATAAAGGCCACTTTTTTCACCGGTTTTTTCATCATCGCCCGCTTCCACAAGCACATAAAGAAGCCCTTCTTGTGCGCCTGATGGTGCGATACCGATTTTACCGAGGTAATCCGGCAGACCATTATTAATGGCTTGCCATGTTTCACCACCATCCATGGATTTATGAATGCCACTGCCCGGGCCACCACTGCGCATACCCCATGGATTGCGATTTTGATCCCACATGGACGCATAAATAATCCGCGGGTTATTGGGATCGGCTTTCATATCCACACCGCCCGATGTTTCATTGGTAAATAGTTTTCTTTCCCAATTTTCACCGCCATCGGTTGTTTTATAAATGCCGCGCATTTCGGTCGGCTCCCATGGGCTGCCTTGCACGGATACAAGGATCGTGTCCGGATCATTCGGCATCACAATCACTTCTGAAATCTGACGCGCTTCTTTAAGGCCGATATGTTTCCAATTTTTACCTGCATCCGTGGATAAATAAACACCATCACCATAACTTGATGCCACATGGCGATATGGACTTTCGCCCATGCCGACAACGACCACATTAGGATCGGTTTTGGACACGGTTACGGAACCAACGGACGCCGTCCCGAACGTGCCATCATCAACGGGTTCCCACGTATGGCCCGCATTTGTGGTTTTAAATACACCACCGGTTGAGCCCATATAATATGTTTGATTATCGCCCACAACGCCTGTCACCGTGGTCACACGACCACCGCGATATGGCCCGACAAGACGATATTCCATTGCTTTTAAATTATCTTCGTTGATGACCCCGTCAACCGCACTCGCCGGAGACGTCATAAGCCCCACCCCGACAATTCCAGTCATACAATATGTCAATAAATTGGATTTAAGCTTAAAACCCATAGGTTCCTCCCGTTTTTTTGTGATTCTGATTCTTATGCGATGAGCTTAATCGGTGATTAGAAGGTTGGCAATGAATTTGAAAATGAATCTATTTCAATTGCCTCATTAGTTCCCAAATAATCTTATCAATTTTCCCGTAATTTTCATCAAAAATGGATGACTTTTACACAGCTGTAGAAAAGCATATTGTTTAGCTTCCCTTTTTTCATCTAAATCTTTTTCAGAAGAATGTTTAAATTTATGATGACCAACTTCGCGGTAAAAAGATGATTCAATATTAAACATAAACAGCCAAGCGAAAGGATTAATAAAAGAAATTGATGTATCCCAACCAATTATTATTTTACATAAGATTGGCGTATAATCTGCATAGCCGTAATTTCGAGGGACGATATAAAGTTTACTTAAATTATCAAGGTCTTTTTTTTAATATTATAGATAGCCATTTTTCTAATTTACGAATGACAAAGGAATAATTTTTAATTTCATTAGAAATGAATATTTCAACATTACACTTTTCAAAAAGATAAAAATTGTCATTTGTAAAATTAGTGATTGCTGAGATGCGCCTATTCACCTCAAGACTTGCACCCACATCATTTATTTTTTGACCAATTTTTTTTGAATACTCTTCGTCAATATCATGTATAAGATTTAATATGCCAGTAAGAAAAAATAATTGCTTACCATATTGAACACTCGTCCAATCTTTGTCTAAAATCAACTTTTCTAAATCTGGTAATATTGCAGTACCCTCTTCATAGAGGTTCCGATGCGCACGATATATTTGTTTATAATCACCCTGCATTAAACCAAGCGATAATAATTGAATATTATTTTTATACTTATTACTCACTTATATCCCCATTTTTAATCCAAGAACTTTTTACAACGTCACCTTCGGCCTAACAATCGTATTCGCAATCAACAATCCTGCGGAAATCACAAGCGCAACAATGAAGAGCTGCATGAATTGATTAAGTCCACGGCTGCTTTCTTCGGTGGCGGCAATAAGAAGCCCCTGAAAGCCGACGGAGCCACTCACCATCACGGTGATGGCGGGCACGAGAACAATCGAGGTCGGACGATTTGTTTTACGCGCCCAAAGGTTCGCAAATATATTTGCGACTATCGCACCTATCAGAGTACCCAAATATTGAATTTCAAATGTATTACCAAACGTCACACCAATATAAGAAACCAAACAACAGAGCATCACCCACGGAAAATCACGCATTAGTGATTGATAAGCAATCCCAAGACCAATAAATAGCAGCGGTAAAAAGAGCCAAAGCCCGAGACTTTCACTTGCCACCGCAGGTACAGGGTTCCCCGAAAATAATAGTCCAATCGTCGCAAGTCCAAACCATGCACCAAAAAATTGCTTAAGAAGATAAATCACACCCGCGATCAGATTGGCACTGCCCGATACCACGTGATTACTGACAATCTCAACGATACCGGCGCTCACGGTAAAGCCCGGGATCATAATAATAATCGCCGCAATGATATTGACGAAAGTATTAATATCAGGCAACCATATCTTAAATAATGCCGCCAAAAAACCAACAATATACGCACTGGTGAAGGGGAGTAATTCATACATCCGCCCACCATATTTTTCAGCAAAAAACACATTGATATAAACAATAAGCGCCAATACACCGGACACAAAAATATCCATAATATTACCGGACATAAGGCCGGAAAAACCGACACCAATGAATAGAAAGCTCACTGCCTTTGCCCCAACACCCCAAGGGTTCGGCAACCCTTCAATTTCATTCAAGATATCATACGCATCATCCAGTGATATACCGCCGTCGACCACGGCCTCGACCACTTCACCTACACGGGCGAGTTTGGCCATGTTAAAGCTGCCTTTTTCCACCATTTCCATATGAAGGATTTGATCCATTTTATCATCCTTCCAAAAAGAATAAATAATCTGGGATCGGGTGGAATGGAAATGGCCACCATAACCAAGTGCCTCTGTCACCTGATTAAGATAATTTTCCAGTCGAGCCGCGGACGGTCCATAGCCATGGGCAATGATGCCAAGCTTTATAATAAACCGTCTGGCAACACTGTATTTTACCGTTCTTTCGTCATTTAATGTCTGACCTGTCATGACAAAATCCTTCATCTGAATATGGTGACACGATATGCCATTTTGATCGCAAATGAAAATAAAATAATTATGACGTTTTCTTTTATTCTCTTTTTATTTGTTCTTGTTTTGTTCTAAATATTTCGTTACCCTTTTAACGACTCACACGAGCCCTTCTTGAAATTGGGGCCTTATATGAAAGGTACAGAAGCTCATGTTGGAAATTCCAACCGGGCTGGTATGGTTGTATCTTGATTTGAACAGCTATTTTGCCAGCGTCGAACAACATATGAACCCCCGCCTTCGAGGGCGACCTGTTGCCGTGGTGCCGTCTGATACCGATGCCACCTGCGCCATTGCCGCCAGTTACGAGGCAAAGGCCATGGGCGTTAAAACCGGAACGATGGTTTATAAAGCACGGGAAATGTGTCCCGGGCTCGTTACCGTATCCGCTCGTCATGACAGATATGTTGAATATCACCATAAAATCATGGATCAGATCGGAAAATTCCTGCCGCTTACCAAAATTTGTTCCATTGATGAGGTCGCCTGCCGATTGATGGGCACTGAATGCCGCGAAGAAAACGCGCTTGAAATAGCCCATAATATCAAAAACGCCATCGCCAAAAATGTTGGTCCCTCTCTTGGGTCATCCATTGGTATCGGTCCGAACCGCTTCCTCGCCAAGGTCGCAAGCAATCTTCAAAAACCAAACGGGCTTAGCGTGCTTTATGCAACAGAAGTACCAGAACGTCTCGCTCATATTGAGCTTCCTGATCTACCCGGCATTGGACGCAATATGAATAAACGTCTGATGCGGGCTGACCTTCCCACCTTCTGGAATTTGGAACCAAAACACGTGAGGCGCATTTGGAACAGCGTGGAAGGAGAGCGTTTTTGGTACGCACTGCACGGCATTGAAACCACCGTAAACGAAGATCCCGTTCGCCGCACCGTCGGACATAGCCATTTGCTCGCCCCTGTCATGCGCCCTCGTCACAAGGCCCGCATTGTCGCACGCCGCCTCACCCTCAAAGCCGCAAGCCGCATGCGAAGGCTTGGGTATTTCGCCAAGCTTTATTCACTTTACGTGCGTTTCGATGTGCCGAAAAACAGTGGTGAACGTTATAAATGGCAGTCAGATATTAAAATTCCGCTGGCCGAGGATAGTTTTTCATTTTTACGCGCCCTTAATATGCTCTGGGAAAAAATGATTGAAGACAACACCCCACCGCGCATTCGTCAAATATCGGTCAGTTTTTATGGCTTGGTACCGGCCGATAAAATTATGCCTGATATGTTTAAGGAGTTGGATGATCCAATATCAAAAAAGCAACAAAGGCATACCCGCCTTTCGGTCGCCATGGATGATATTAATGCCAAATACGGCCTTGATACCGTCGTACTTGGCACCCTGCCGGAAAGCATGTCACGCTTTAGCGGTACAAAAATCGCCTTTACCCGCATTCCGGAAAAGGCAGAATTTCATGAATAAACCTTGAAACCGCCCCCTCTAAGGCTTACATAGAAATCATAGATATTGATTAAAGGGTAATAGATATGACCATTCCTTTAACGGCAAATGAAACAATGCCGAAGGCCGAATTGCTAAGCGAAATTAATCGCTTGCGCAAAGAGAAAAACGCCGTAATTTTAGGCCATTACTATCAAGACCCTGAAATTCAGGATCTGGCGGACTTTGTCGGTGACAGTCTTGACCTATCCCGCAAGGCGGCCGCCACTGACGCAGACGTCATTGTCTTTTGCGGTGTTCGCTTCATGGCGGAAGTGGCAAAAATTCTAAGCCCTGAAAAAACGGTTGTGCTCCCTGATATGGACGCTGGTTGCTCGTTAGAAGATAGCTGTCCGCCTGATGATTTTGCGAAATTTCGCGCTGAGCATCCGGATCATATTTGTCTGACTTATATTAATTGCTCAGCGGCGGTGAAGGCCCATTCCGATATTATTGTTACATCATCCAATGCAGAATATATTTTAAGCCAAATCCCGAAAGACCAGAAAGTCATGATGGCGCCGGATCGTCATTTGGGTGCCTATCTTGCCAAAAAAACAGGACGCGACATGGTTTTATGGCCCGGCAGCTGTATCGTCCATGAGCGTTTTTCTGAAAAAGAATTGATCAAATTAAAAGCCGAAAACCCGGATGCCCCCGTGACCGCACATCCGGAATGCCCGGAACATATTTTGCAGCACGCTGACCACGTAGGATCAACATCATCCATCCTGAAATTCGTGCTTGATAATCCGGCAGAAAAGTTTTTGGTGGCAACAGAGCCCGGCATACTTCATCAAATGCAAAAAGATGCCCCACATAAAACCTTTATCGGTGCGCCAGGCGCAGATGGCAACTGCAATTGTAACCAATGCCCCTACATGGCGTTAAACACATTGGAAAAACTTTATCATTGCCTAAACACATTGGAACCGCAAATCCATGTGGATGAAGAAACAAGATTAAAGGCACTGGCACCACTTGATAAGATGCTTGAAATGTCGCCAGCACAAGCGCCAACGCCTCCTATTAATTCTGGGGCAAAATCAGGGCGTGCGTTTTAATGCCTTTGTTCAAGGAAGAACTAAGATCCTTTATCCGGTCAATGCTTGATGAAGATATCGGCCGTGGTGATATAACCACGCTCGCAACCATTCCTGCCGATGCAACCTTAAAAGCGGAAATGAATGCCCGCGAAACCATGGTCATTGCCGGCATTGATATTGCTGAAAAAATCATCCATACGGTTGACCCTGCGATCAAGGTTGAAATAATGGCACAAGACGGCATTGAAGTTACCGCAGGAAACGTCATCATGACGCTTGACGGTAACGCGCGAAATATTTTAACGGCAGAGAGATCAGCCCTTAACCTATTACAGCATTTATCCGGCATCGCAACGCTTACCAAAACCTATGTCAAAGAGATTGAGCATACACAATGTCGGCTGCTTGATACCCGAAAAACCATACCGACCTATCGCAAGCTTGCAAAGTATGCGTCAAAAATGGGCGGTGCGATGAACCACCGCATGCGACTTGATGACGGCATATTGATTAAAGATAATCATATCGCCAGTGTTGGGTCGGTGAAAGCCGCCGTAATCGCTGCAAAAAATTACGGCAGTGACGCGAGCACCATCGGTATAACCGTTGAATGCGACACTCTTGATCAAGCCCTCGACGCCGTTAACGCAGGCGCTGACCGTTTGCTTCTTGATAATATGACAAACGACATGTTAAGTGAGGCCGTTACCAAATATAAAGGTAAAGTCAAACTCGAAGCATCAGGCGGCGTAACGCTTGAAACCATCAAATCAATCGCCGAAACGGGCGTTGATTATATTTCCGTTGGACGCATTACACAATCGGCTCCCGCCGTTGATATTGGACTTGACTATAAAGTTTAACGTGGCATATTCGCATGCGTATTCACTATCCAGTTTCAGTGAACTGGCCCGTCTTAACAGTAGACCGGAAGGACTTATCCTGAATATTTAAAGTGTGGAGAATAGTCATGACTCTCGCTCAATCAAATTTAGTTTTATTATTAACGGCTGCCATGTGGGGCAGTAGCTTTGTATTGCAAAAAATGGCCATGGATATCATGGAGCCATTTATTTATAACGCACTACGTTTTGCACTCGCGGCCATATGTTTAATGCCTATTCGGTATTTTAGACGTGGTAACATTAATGTAATTAAAAGCAATGATAAACGCCATATGCTGATCGGCTCTGTTGCGGCAGGAACCATTATGTTTTGCGCCGTTGGCTTTCAACAGATCGGCATTAAGGACACCACAGTTGCAAACACGGGCTTCATAACGGGGCTTTATATCGTTTTTGTCCCTATTATTGGTGTGTTACTTGGGCACAAATATAATGCGAAAATATGGCTGGCGATTTTAATTGCCTGCTCGGGGCTATATTTACTTTCCGGTATGGATGGCATTCATATGAAAAAGGGTGATTTATTCATTCTGATCAGTGCCTTTTTCTGGGGGTCGCATCTAATCGTGATTGATATGGTTTCCAATCGTCATCATCCCATTGCCTTTGCCATCAGACAATTTTTTATCTGTGCGGCTTTAAGTTTCATTGCGGCACTTGTTACCGGTGAAAGCTTAAAGGTTCCATCAATAGACGCCTGGATTCTCATAGGCGCTAGCGGCATTATCGCCATCGCGCTTGGTTATACACTGCAAATATATGGCCAAAAGGTCACACCACCATCGCAAGCGGCATTGATTTTTAGCACGGAAGCCGTATTTTCGGCACTTGCGGGAATTTATTTCCTCGGTGAGGTGTTAGGATCGACCGCCTTAATCGGTTGTGTTCTGATGCTTGGTGGATCGTTAATGGCGCAATTTTATCCGCCGCTTAACCACAGGGCCACGGAACAAAAATCGCTTCCTTAAAGGCTGGCAATAACCATCACAACTTTCTTTTCTCCCTCGCTTTTCGTGAGGGAGAAGGGTTGCGATATTTTGACCGCTTTAAATCCGGCTTTATTATAAGCCGACTTTAATTGATCGGGCGAAAAACCAAAATCATCTTGTCCTGTATCAAGCCAATCCCACTGCACCAAAATTCCACCTGTTTTCAGCAATCCCTTAAGTAGGATTAATGTATCGACAAAATTCGGGACAAAGCCAAACACAGACGACGCTGTGATTAAATCAAATTGATTTGAGATATCGCCTTCTCTTAGTTCAAGCTGCAGCGCTTTTACATTCTTGATATTTTTATTTTTCAAAATGGAGATCATTTTTGCGGAACTATCAATAGCCGTAATGTGATTGGCTTTTGGGGCCATTTTTTCGGTTAAATTACCGGTACCACAACCGAAATCCAAAATTTTTAAATCCTCAAGATCAACTTCCGCCCTAAGCGTTTCATAAGTGTGATTGGCATAGATAATAACCCCTTCATTATCATTCCAGTCATCCGCATAATCGTCCCATTCATCACTCATAGTATAGTATCCGGATCAAAGTAACTTTTCTTCGAGTATGGCTTGATCGTTTTTCGAAAACCCAATGGCCAACTCATCTCCAAGATCAAAAATCGGCCTTTTTATCATCGCTTCATTTTCTACCATTAGTTTAATGGCCCCGGCCTCATCAATATTATCCTTAATATCATCAGGCAACTTCCGCCATGTGGTGCCCCGCTTATTTAAAACAAGCTCAAGCCCCAGCCTAGAGACAAAATTGGCCACCATATCTTCTGAAATGCCATCTTTACGGTAATCATGAAAATCATACTCAATGCTATTAGCATCCATCCATTTGACGGCTTTCTTCATGGTGTCACAATTTTTAATGCCATAAATTTTAATCATACTATTTCATTTACCTCATTGATATTATTCAGAGTTCATAATGACACGTATTGAATGTGTCGTTGCGATTAATCAACAATCGCCTGATAAACAAGCGCACGTAATTTATTTTGATCATCAAGACCGCCTGCGGGTATAAGTTGCGTTAAATACACGACCACCAAATTTTCTTTTGGGTCGATCCAATATACGGAATGATAGGCACCACCCCAACCATATGCATTTTGACTACCGGGTTTTCCATATTTGCCTAAATCGGTAATAATTTCAAAACCAAGCCCAAATCCTAATCCTGCACCATATGGAATATCACCAAGATGGTTTGTCGTCATCAGTTCAACCGATTTCCGACTTAATATGCGAACATCATTTAAGACACCACCGTTTAAAATCATTTGCAAAAATTTACCGTAATCCTCCGCGGTTGATGTAAGCCCTGCCCCGCCCGCGAAACTTTGACGTGGCCCATCAATATAATGTCCTTGCCCTACATGGCTAACACCTTCAAGCATTCCGGGATTATCAGCAAGAGTAATTTTATCACCCTTTAATGAATATACGGTCGCAATTCGGTCTCTTTTTTCTTCGGGTACAAAGAAACTCGTATCGTTCATCGTTAATGGATCTAAGATATTATCTTTTAAAAATTGATCCAGTTGCTCACCAGAAACAATCTCTATCACTGCACCAAGAATATCGGTGTTATACCCATAAACAAATTTCTCACCTGGATGAGCCGCTTGCGGCAGATCTGCCATGCGGCGGACGGTTTCGCGAATTGGTTCACTGCGCTCAGCCGCATACCATCCATAAATACCGGAATCTAACCATGCTTGTTCGCCGGGACCGTTGCCATAACTAATGCCAGCCGTATGGGTTAATAAGTCACGAATGGTAATTGACCGCTTTGCCGGCACAACAGTGTAACCGCCATTTCCGTCGTCCTCCGCAACCGTTGTGTTCATATATTCCGGCAAATATTTTCCAACAGGATCATTGATCAGCAATTGGCCTCGTTCCTGTAAAATCATAATACCTACACTGGTAATAGCTTTTGATTGTGACGCAATTCTGAAAATATCACTTCGTTCCATATTATCATTTGCTGCAACGTCACGCTGCCCAAGCGCTTTATGATAAACGGATTCACCATTTCTCGCGATATATATCACATTACCGGAAAGTTGATCTTGATCGATATAATCCTGCATGACTTTATCTATACGGTTTAATCGGTCCAAGGACATACCCTGATTAACCTGCGCTGTAGCCGAATTTGCAAGCGTGAGAATTAAGAAAATAAGCGCTGAAACATTAATTTTCTTCATTAATCTAGAATATATCATGGTTCTTCCCTCTTTGTATATTATGAGAATACTGTGACTTATTTTGAATTATCTGGCAAATGAAAAAAATCTTCTAAACTAAATCATAAAGCCCTAAGACGTTATCCATAGACAATCTTGATAATCCGTTATCATGTGAAACAATAAACCAACAGCGATGATGCGCATATAGGTGTTTTTTATAAGTAAGAGTGCTAAATAAAACCCAATAGCATAATAACTATGCAGTGGATGAAATCCAATGCTGCATCGATCAGGATCAAAAATCGGCGCCGCCAACAAATGATCGAGATCAACCAACATGGTCGCCATCATAATAACCCAAGCTTGCCGCCATCTCGGTTTAAAGAAAGCCCAAGCGATTGCACCGGGTGCGATCAAATGCAGGCTATAATGTACAATAAATTGTAATTCAGGCAATCATTCTACCCTATCTTTGGTAATTTCTTCAGGGTCCGCGTGAATGAATATCTCTGCCGTTGGATAAGCTTCCATCAGACTGTCTTCAACCTGATCAGAAATAGTATGCGCATCATAAAGGCTAATGCCACGCTCTAAATCTAAATGAAATTGAATAAAAATATTCATACCTGAAGACCTTGTGCGCAATTCATGAATATCGATGACACGTTCATGGGATTTGATGATTGAAACAATATTTTTCTTTTCATCATCATCCATTTCTTTATCCATTAACACGTCGGTACTTGCTTTAAACACTTCCCAAGCACTGTGTAAAAGGTAAAAACAGGCTATCGCGCCAAAGATAGGGTCCGCATAAATCATATTGAAATAACCCCCTAAAACCAATGCGATCGCCACACCGATATTTAATAGAATATCACCTGTATAATGCATTCCGTCTGCTTCAATGGCGATTGATTTGGTTTTCTTAGCCACATACCGCTGATAAAGAACGAGCAACAGGGTCAAAATAATGGAAGCAATGATAATACCTAAGCCAATTTCTGTTTTTCCAATTATCTGTGGGTTCTTAATTTTATCAAATACTTCGTAAACTAATAATAGTGATGTTGCCGTAATGATAAATGCTTGCAAAAGACCTGCTATGGCTTCCGCCTTACCATGGCCAAAACGGTGATCATCATCAGCAGGGGTAATGGAAAACCGTACCGCGATAAATATTATAATCGATGAAAGACTATCCATAACACTATCAAGTAAAGTACCAAATATGGCTACAGAACCACTATCAATATAACCCCAAGTTTTAAGACCGATCAGCGTCACCGCAACGCCAACCGAAGCAGTAGTGGCACGTTTTAATAAAACTTCCGATTGTTCTTTGGTCATTGAGTTATTATTCATAATGGGTCCAAGTCTTATTAGGGGTAAAGAGTTTCTGTATCCCAGTTGCCTTGTTCATTTCGTATGTATATATGACGGTCATGTAATCTAAATTTACGGTCTTGCCAAAATTCCATCCGTCGCGGCTTCATACGGAATCCGGACCAGAATTCTGGTCTCGGCACTTTACCAAGGCCAAACTTAGTCGTGTATTTTAAAATCCGTGCTTCAAATTCAAATCGTCCTTCCATTGGTTGGCTTTGTTTTGATGCCCATGCACCGATTTGGCTGTCTTTTGGACGGCTTGCAAAATAAGCGTCCGCTTCTTCGTCAGTCACTTTCGTTACATCGCCTTCTATGCGGATTTGGCGGGCCAAGCTTTTCCAATGAAAACAAAACGCCATATTTGAATTGCCTGCGATTTCTTGGCCTTTGCGACTTCCCAGGTTTGTATAGAAGGTAAAACCATCTGGTCCATGATCTTTTAACAGCACCATTCTAACCGATGGGCGTCCTTGACTATCAACTGTTGCAATTGACATGGCTTCGGCCATATCCTCAACTTTTCCGGCTTCTTCAAACCATTCGGCAAATCTTTCAAACGGGTCTTGCATTTTTTTCTAACCTTGTAATGCTTTATTTAAATATTAACTATATGATAGATAATAGAGAATAAACTTAGTTCAAGATAGAGGATAAAGAAATGACGAATGTTAAAAATATGTCAAAACTTACATTAATTTTGCTTATGTCATTATCAATTATATCTTGTACCAAAGAAGAAACAGGCACATTACTAGGTGCGATTGGTGGTGCGGTCATCGGCAGTGAAGTCACTGGCGATAATGGTATTGGTGTCATGATGGGCGCATTGGCAGGTGGTTATGCAGGGCGCAGCATCGGAAGTAAACTTGATGAAGCGGATCAGCAAAAAATGTATAATACAACTCAAGGTGCGCTTGAAACAGGCGTTTCAGGTGAAGCCTCAACATGGTATAACCCTGATAACGGCAATAGAGGAACGGTTACCCCACAACCCGCCTATAAAAGCACCGAAGGACAATATTGTCGCGAATATCAGCAAAGCGTTACTATTGGTGGTGAACCTGAAACTGCATATGGCACAGCGTGTCGCATGCCAGATGGTACTTGGAAAATTATAAATAGCTAACTATATTAATAGAAGAGTTTACAGAAAAATTCATATAATTTACAGAAAAATTCATATAAAATGAGTTAAGAATAGAATATGAAAGATCCGTATAAAGTTCTTGGCGTGTCAAAAGACACAAGCCAAGCCGATTTAAAAAAGAAATATCGTCAGCTCGCGATGAAACTTCATCCGGATCAAAATCCGGGTGACGACAAAGTTGCTGAACAATTCAAGGAAGTGTCGGCCGCATACACATTACTAAGCGATGAAAAAATGAAAGCACGATATGACCGCGGCGAAATTAACGCGGACGGCAGTGAAAAAGGGGTTTTCGGCTATCAACGCCAACATGCTGGCGGCGGTAACCCATTTGGTGGTGGTGGGTTTGGCGGCGGCGGCGGAAATCCATTTGGTTCCGGTTTTGATGCTGAAGATTTATTTTCAAGTATTTTTGGTGGTGGTGCTGCAAGAGGTGGTGCTGGCGCATCCCGCGCGAGATCAGCCGTTAAAAAACGCGGTGAGGATAAAACCTATACTATTAACATTGATTTTCTTGACGCGGTTCTTGGTAGCAAAAAACAAATTAAATTAGAAAATGGTAAAACATTAAATATTAAAACGCCCGAAAATGTCAAAGAAGGACAACAAATCCGACTTAAAGGACAAGGACGTCCTGGTGTTGGTGGTGGTGCAAACGGTGATGCTTTAATCGAAGTTCACATTAAGAAACATCCATATTTTACCCGTAACAACAATGATATTGTTATGGATTTACCAATTACGATAGAAGAAGCAATTATGGGGGGCAAAGTGACCGTACCGACCGTAAACGGGAAAATTTCGCTAAATATACCGAAAAACTCCAATTCAGGTAAAACCATGCGCCTAAAAGGCAAAGGCGCGACCGACCCCAAAACGAAGAAGCAAGGCGATCAATTGGTTCGGTTAATGGTCATGATGCCAAGCGGGAAAAATTCTGAACTTGAAAGATCTGTAAAAAAATGGTCCACTAAATTAAAAGAAACAGAAGCAAAAAACATTCGTGGACATTTGGATTAAATGGAAAAACCCGTCGCTTTCATAAAATTTCTTTTTAAAGCAATCGCCAATTTTAATAAGCATGATGGCATGGTCATGGCCGGACACCTTACCTTCTTAGGAATGCTCGCGCTTTTTCCGTTTATTATTTTTCTCGTATCTCTAGCCGGTACATTTGGACAATCTGAATCAGGTATCGAAGCCTTATCATGGCTTTTTGACAGTATGCCAACCGATGTTGCATCCGTTCTAAGAGCCCCTATTGAACAAATGGTGACAACAACCAATAAAGGTATCATGACCTTTAGTATTATTGGCGCTATTTGGGTGTCATCATCTGCTATTGATGCGGCGAGATTAGCAATAGTTCGTGCCTATTCAACCGTTACTAGACGCCCATACCTTAGACGTCGTGCAGAAGGTTTGTTATTGGTTATCATGTCCGCAAGCAGTATTATATTAGGCATGACGGCTCTGGTTTTCGGACCAGTTATTTGGAATACTATTATTAAATATAGTCCCGTTAATGCAGATTGGGCATTTTTGTGGAATTTGGTCAGACTTTCGACGAGCTTTGCACTTATCTTTGGCGCATTATGTCTCGCGTATTTAGTCTTGCGTCCTCGTAGCCTTAAAGTCGCAGGTCCCGTTGCACCTGGTGCGCTTGGCGCTATAATTCTTTGGATGCTCGTCGCAAACACATTTTCTCTTTATCTCAAGTATTTTGGCAACTATGATGTCACCTATGGAAGCCTTGCCGGGGCTATTATCGCACTAGTGTTTTTCTACTTTTTAAGTGTCGGTTTTATATTGGGGGCGGAAATAAATGCGGAACTTTATCATAAAAGACTTGTAAAATTAGAAAAAAACAACCCAAGCGATTGAATTTTATGCAAAATTGTGTAGGATATTTCCCAATTGATATAATCAATAATATCATTTAAAAGCATTTGGGATAATCACCCAGAGGAATGAGAAATGGCTGAGAAAAAAGGACTTCTGTCGGGAAAGCGCGGTATCATTATGGGGGCCGCCAATAATAGATCTATTGCATGGGGTATCGCTAAAAAGGCCGCCGATGAAGGCGCGGAACTTGCGTTTACTTACCAAGGCGAAGCACTTGAAAAACGTGTGCGCCCGCTCGCGGAGAGTGTGGGATCAAATATTGTTCTTCCTTGTGATGTAACGGATAATGATTCTATCGATGCTGTATTTGCTGAATTAGAAAAAATCTGGGGTAAACTTGACTTTCTTGTGCATGCTATTGCCTATTCCGATAAACAAGAGCTCACTGGAAGATATGTTGATACTTCGCTTGAAAATTTCACCAAAAGCATGCAAATTTCTTGTTATTCTTTTACCGCTGTAGCTCAGCGTGCTGAAAAATTAATGACCGATGGTGGCAGCATGATAACACTTAGTTATTATGGCGCAGAAAAAGTAATCCCGCATTATAATGTAATGGGTGTGGCAAAAGCAGCACTTGAAGCCAGCGTCAAATATCTTGCGCGTGATTTAGGTCCAAAAAATATTCGTGTGAACAGTATTTCTGCTGGCCCTATTAAAACACTTGCCGCTTCTGGAATTGGTGATTTCCGTTATATTTTAAAATGGAACGAACTTAATTCGCCTATGGGTCGTAACGTCAGTATTGATGAAGTCGGCAATGCAGGTGCATATTTCTTAAGCGATCTATCATCCGGCGTTACTGGTGAAAACCATCATGTTGATGCAGGTTATCATGTAATGGGAATGAAACGCGAAGACGCCCCGGATCTCACCCTCAATAAGGATTAGTAGTTATGTCAGACAATTCCTTCGGTAAATTGTTCCGGGTAACCACCTGGGGCGAGAGTCACGGCCCGTCTATAGGATGCGTCGTCGATGGTGTACCGCCGATGTTACCCATAACCGAAGAAGATCTGCAAGTTTATCTCGATCAAAGAAAACCAGGACAAAATCGATTCACCACTCAAAGAAAAGAACCTGATCAAGTGAAAATCATGTCAGGTGTTTTTGAAGGCGTAACTACTGGTACGCCAATAAGCCTCGTTATTGAAAATAAAGATCAACGGTCAAAAGACTATGGTGACATCAAAGATAAATACCGCCCGGGACATGCTGATTTCACCTATATTGAGAAATACGGCATACGTGATTACCGTGGCGGCGGGCGCTCATCGGCAAGAGAAACCGCAATGCGTGTCGCAGCTGGTGGTGTTGCAAGGAAGATACTTGGTGAAAATATTAAAATTACCGGTGCAATGGTTCAAATGGGCGAAAAGAAAATCAATCCTGAAAATTGGGACGATGAACTCATCAGTCAGAATCCATTTTGGTGCCCAGACGCTAAAATGGTGCCCGAGTGGGAAAAATACCTCGATCAAATTCGTAAATCAGGCAGCTCAATTGGTGCTGTCATCGAAGTGCGCGCAAGTGGTGTTCCAGCCGGTCTTGGCGCGCCGATTTATGGTAAGCTGGACGGTGATTTAGCCGCCGCAATGATGAGCATTAATGCTGTAAAAGGCGTTGAAATTGGAGCGGGGTTTGGAAGCGCCGCTTTAACTGGTGAAGAAAACGCCGATCAAATACGTATGAAGGACGATAAACCAAATTTTCAAAGCAATCACGCAGGCGGAATTCTCGGTGGTATATCATCCGGTCAGGATGTAATCGTCCGTTTTGCCGTGAAACCAACATCATCCATTTTAACGCCGCGTGATACCGTTGACCGTCACGGAAACGAAACCGAAATTTTAACCAAAGGGCGCCATGATCCTTGTGTTGGTATACGTGCCGTTCCCATCGGTGAAGCAATGATGGCATGCGTGCTTGCGGATCACTTAATGCGCCATAAAGCGCAATGCGAATAAAAGATGACTTCATTCCCACCAGAGCAAATCTGCGGACCTTCTGCCTGGGTGGGAATGAATATGGAAAAAGAACCAGACCTTTGGTTAAAAACATTTTCACTTGATGAAATTAATGAACTTGAAAAAGCCGCAGATGATTTTTTATCATCATCACTTTCTATAGGTGACTTATCAATTGAAAATTTTCCTCTGCCAAAACTTTCAAAACGGTTTAATGCGTTAAAAGAAACATTAATCCATGGCCACGGTTTTGAAGTTATTCGCGGACTTCCCGTAACAAACTATTCTCAAGAAAAAGCGGCCACTATTTTTTGCGGTATAGGCGTTTATTTAGGGTCAGCAAGATCACAGAATGCGGCCGGTCATATCCTTGGCCATGTCAGGAATATTGGTGCAGATGCCAATGATGTTAATACCCGTATTTATCAAACAGCAGAACGACAAACTTTTCATACGGATTCCGCAGACATCGTGGGTTTAATGTGCTTAAAAACCGCAAAAAAGGGGGGCGGTTCATTACTCGTCAGCACGGAAACCATCTATAATGAAATGAATAAAAGAAGGCCCGATCTTCTTAAGCTCCTTTTTGAACCAATCGCCACAGACCGCCGCGGCGAAATTCCGCAAGGAGAAAAACCCTATTTCGAAATTCCCATTCTCAATTGGTATGACGGTAAATTAACAGGCATGTATCAACGCCAATATATTGAAAGTGCCCAGCGTTTTCCTGAAGCAAAACGCCTTACAAAAATGCATATTGAAGCCATGAATTTATTTGATCAGTTGGCCAATGACCCTAAATTACATTTACAGATGGAATTAAAACCGGGTGACCTTCAATTCGTTTATAATCACTCACAACTTCATGACCGTGAGGGGTTCGAAGATCACCCAGAACTTGAAAACAGACGTTATCTTTATCGACTATGGATATCACCAAAAGGCGACCGGGAATTGCCGGAATGTTTTAAAGAACGTTTTGGCTCCATAGAAATAGGAAACCGTGGTGGTATTATTACCGAAAATACAAAGCTCACTTTTGAATTGGACTAAGTTTAAGCAATCACCTAATAATCCCAAAACCATCTTACCGATAAATTATTATCATTATCCATCGTTCTTCTGGTCACAAGGGAAAGATTACGTGTTAAGTCAATTTCCACACTAGTCGCTGTTTCACCCGTTGCAGGTGCTGTGGAAACCTCAACATAAACATTGTTGGTTAAATATTTTCCGCCCGTGATAGTCGTACCATATTCACGGCCATTATCATTATCAATCGATAAGCGATCGACACCAATCGCGCGGCGGATCCCACCAAGGATACCCTGACCACCCCCGTTTGATAATGAATAGACGGCTGACGCCAATTGAACCGCTTCAACGGCCGTAAGTTCAGCAACGGATGTTCCAAATAAAATGCGTGATAAGACCTCATTTTCTGGCAAATATGGCGTGGAACTTAACTCAAGTTTTGGGTTAGATGCCTTGCCGAAAATCCGTAAATTTGCAGTCATTTCAAGCATGGCATGTTCTGCTGCTATTTCAATAACAGGATCATTACTTTTATCATTTGGAAACGCAAAGTTTCCGCGTTTGAGTTCAAACCTTTTTCCTGAAAATTCAAAAAATCCACGAATTAAATTCGCGGTTCCACCGATAATGGGCTCTTCTGACGTTCCCGAAATTTTCAAGTCTGCGCCCCACTCGGAATCAAGTCCGTAACTTGTGACAAATAACTGGTTTGGCACAACCAAGTTTAAATCGAGCTTTATAGAGCCAAGGGCATCTTCTTGCTTTTTTTGCGCTTGAAGTGTGCCTTCATCGTTAATTTCTGTTACATCGAGTTCTGCGATTGCAACACCGCCTTGCTCAACCGCACCAATACTCTCATTTTCAACCGTTATATCACCAGATAGAGACGTCTTCTCCGCGCTTCCAGTTCTATTTGATTTGTTAGAGTGTTTACGTGTCATCTTCGTTCCTTCGTCATTACGATGAAACAAAAACACTCTCTTATGCAATACCCTTAATTAGTCCAACTTGGTCTGACGGGATACAGAAGTACCAATGGTTCTGTGCTTTGCTTCGATATGATTAATAACAATATCCGCATGATCTTCACCGTCCGGTACGACATCAATATTAACCCCTGAAAAAAGATTACTTTCAATAATACGATTTCTTAACTGATCAACATGTCTTTGCTCATAATAACTGTCCTTCGGCCAAATTATAAACTTCCTGAGGTATTCCTCTTTAACGGAACTAAGCCCTTCAAATTTAACATTCCCATTCGGCGGCGGGTTCCGGGATCAGCGGAAAATGTGACATTTAAGACCTGCTCTCTATGATCAACTATAATATCGCTATCAACTTCACCCGCAAAGGGGAAGCCATATTTTGGTAAGCTATTTGCAATATTTCTTTCCGAAATGATAACCGGAACCGCACGGGCAGTCTCACCTTCATTAATAATAAGCGCATCATTAATATTTCTTGATATTTCGTCATCAACACTGTTTCCGGTAAAGATAACTTCGATTTTACCATAGGAATAAACCGGCCCCAGCTTTACCTGAAAGGAAATAGAAAAATGATTATCATTTCGCATAAACTGCGGCTCAACTAAGCCATTATAATACCCTTCAGCACGTAGAATTTTTTCAAGAATTTCAACATCAGCATTAATATTACTTCTTAAATTAGCCACTGATACAAATGGGGCACCACTTCTATTTTTTAAAATCGATGCTTCTTCAAATGTTGATGAAATCTCATTAAATTCGGCATTTTCAATTCCTAAAATATTTATGTCATATGAAATTTCGTCCGCGGCATGACTTAACGAAAAACTGCAAACCACAAAGACCAACAAACAAATAGCAGAAAATTGACGCAGCACGAGATATCCCCGCATCTTTTTCTTCGCTATTTGAAGACAATTATTTAAATGTAAATTATTGAAAACAATAAATGGCCGTTGTTGTCATTAAGAACAGATTTGCACTTTCTTAACATTCTTTTTGAAAATTAAAAAACAATATATCAATCAATATATCAGAATTGTGGAATTTATGAGATGGGAATAGAAATCTATCAACAACCAAATTAGGCGCTTGCATCATGATTGCTTAGTCGCTTACTATCAACACATAAATTAATGAATGATTTAAACTTTAAAGGGTCTTTTGTGAAATCTATTACCACGTCGAAAATAACACAGAATAGTTTTTCTGAATTTGGTAATATTATTGATACGTCAAACCCCACGGGCGAAGGGTTTTCAGTAAACGAAGGACGCGGAAAACGTTTTAATTACCCTAATATTTTTGAACATAAGAATGGTATGAATGATCCGGAGATTTCAATCTATCAAATTAAACCAAGCACATTACCCGTTGAAATCGCGATACTCGAACAACATCCGGATACAAGTCAACTTTTCTTGCCAATCACAGGTGGCTATTATTTGGTTGTTGTTGCACCAACAAATTCTGATGGATTACCTGATATTTCAAATATAAAGGCCTTTATAGCACCGCCTGATATTGGCATATCATATCATCAAGGGATCTGGCATTTACCGATGATGTCTCTTGAAAAGGCTGGCTCTTTTGCCATGCTGATGTGGGAAAGCGGCACAAACAATGATTGCATTATTCATCATTTAGTTGAAAAAATAACAATATTATAAAAATAACAATATTATAAATTGACCAGTGGGAGGAATAACATGACACAATTTGATACTATCATTCGAGGTGGAACAGTCGTAACTGCATCCGATACAATTCTATGTGATGTTGGTATCAAGGGTGAAAAAATTATCGCCCTTGGTGAAAATTTAACGGATGATAATGCAAACATTATTAATGCAGAAGGCTTGCTTGTTATGCCGGGCGGTGTCGATAGCCATGTTCATATTGACCAAGCGTCTGGTCCTGGTGTTGTTATGGCCGATGATTTTGATACAGGCACCCTTTCCGCCATGTGCGGCGGCAATACAACTGTTATTCCTTTTGCCCTTCAAGAAAAAGGGCAAACATTACGCCACGCGGTTGAGGACTATCATAAAAAAGCAGAAGGCAAGAGCTGGATTGATCATAGTTTTCACATTATCATTAGCGATCCAACACCAAGCGCATTAGGGCAAGAACTCCCTGCGCTCGTTGAAGACGGTTATACGTCATTCAAAGTATATATGACATACGAAGGGTTACATTTAAATGACCGTGAAATCATTGATTTATTAGAATCATCAAAACGTCATGGTGCCTTCATTATGGTTCATGCTGAAGGATATGATACCCTAAGGTATATGATTGAAAAATTAGAAGGAGAAGGACGCACCGAACCTGTCGGCCATGCCCTTTCCCGGCCACAAGTCGTTGAGCGCGAAGCTACCCATAGGGCAATTTCCTTGGCTGAGTTTATTGATGTTCCAATGCTACTGGTTCACGTATCCGGACGTGAGCCGATGGAACAAATCCGCTGGGCACAGCAACGTGGTCTTAAAATCTTTGCTGAAACATGTCCACAGTATCTGCTGCTTACCAAAGATGATCTTATGAAAGACGGCATGGATGGCGCGAAATATATCTGTTCGCCACCACCGCGTGACCCGGACAGCCAAGAAGCCTGCTGGGAAGGATTACAGCAAGGCGTCTTTAAAATTTTCTCCTCAGACCATTGCCCGTTCTTAATGGAAGGAACCAGTGGTAAACTTCGTGAAGGTAACAAAACCAAATTTAGCCGCGTGGCAAATGGCGTGCCGGGTATTGAAACACGCTTACCGATTTTATTCTCTGAAGGGGTTAAAAAAGGGCGTATTGATTTAAATGAATTCGTTGCTCTTGGCGCCACCAACCATGCTAAGATGTACGGCCTTTATCCCGAGAAGGGCACCATAGCCGTTGGCTCTGATGCAGATATCGCCATCTGGGATGCGGATAAAAAAGTGACCGTAACCCAAGACATTTTGCACTCAAGCTGCGATTATACCCCTTATGAAGGGCTGGAAGTCACCGGTTGGCCAGTGACTGTCCTTAGCCGCGGAAAAGTTGTAATGGAAAATGGTGAAGTTACTGGCAAAAGCGGCCATGGCCGTTACCTAAAACGCAAAAAATCACCGCACGCCGCGACTGGTTAAAGGTACTGCCAATTAATAAAAGATGATGACTTAAGGTTTAACTTTTCCGCTCAATTGTTCTGCATAACATGCTAAAAAATCTATTTTTAACGGTTTTTTGTGGGCGCTTCCATACACATTATATTGGATGTTTTTCCTATCGTGGATTTCACTGTGGGGCATATTAACCGCAACAAATTCCGGATGGCTCACACGCGACTTGCCTAAGAAAAAGAAACTGCGTACGCCAATATTCTCAGGTATTCCAAATATAGTGACGCGACGGTTGAAAAGAGCATAGACTGTCATTTTTCTATTCTAGTAAGAAAATCAAACTAAAAAAGCAGGCCCGCTCAATGAACAGGCCTGCTTTTTACGTTTATTATTTTTTAGCCTCTTAAGTTTTCACCGAAGAATTCAAGTGTTCTATCCCATGCGAGATTGGCCATTTTTTCATCAAAACGGCCCGTGCTATCATTATGAAAACCATGACGTGTGCCTTCATAAATATGCATTTTATATGGGGCATCGTTTGATTTTAATACTTCTTCATAGGGCTCCCATGTGGCATTTACACGGTCATCAATTTGCGCCAGTTGAACCATAACGGGACCTTTAACATTTCCGACAATATCATTGCCAGCTGGTGTGCCGTAAAATGGCACTGCCGCATCCATCACATCGGGAATGGCCGCCGCAAGATAGTTACTGATATAACCACCGAAGCAGAAACCTACCACACCGATTTTACCGCTTGAGAGCGCATGTGCTTTAAGAAATTTTGCAGCGGCAACGAAATCTTGTTCAATTTTACTACGGTCCAAGCTGCTTTGCATTGAACGACCCTCGTCATCATTGCCAGGATATCCACCAAGCGGATGAAGCGCATCAGGTGCAAAGGCTACGTAGCCAGCTTTCGCCAAGCGGCGAGCGACATCCTTAACATATGGATTAAGACCACGATTTTCATGGACCACAAGAACAGTTGGTGCTGTTCCCCCTTCAGCAAGTGAACTTGGTTGCACCAGATAACCGCGCCCTTCCCCGTGCCCGTCCGGTGACGCAAAAGTCGCGTATGTTGCTTTAATATCTTCGTCATTAAAAGAGACTTGTTCAGCGGCCGCATAATTCGGGATAAGAGCCCCCGTTAACATTGCCATCGTGATACCACCAACGGCCAACGTCCCTAAACGGTCCATAAATTCACGACGACCCATCATGCCATGTGCATAAGCGTCATACCAATCAAATGCCTCTTCTGGAATTCTAAATTGAGTATTCTTTGTCATTTCTTACCCTTTCAATTGTTAATCATGTTTGAAAAGAGATTAACGAAAAAAAGATAAAAAGCAAATTCAACTAAATGTGATTATAAAAAGAAAGAAATTATTCGGTAAAACTATCTACGAAACTTAAGATAGACTGCACACGAATAATATCATTTAAATCATCATGGGATGCCCCTTGACGCAGGGCCTCTTCTTGACGGTCTTGCCATTGATTAATGAAGTTTATTTTTTTCCTATCATCAAGATTTTTTGCAAAACTTAAGCTAACATGATCTTCAAATGTAATAGCGCCAGCCTTAAAAAGCTTTGAACTTAATACCGCTACTTCATCTGCGGTTGCATTTTTTAAATCAATGGTACCAGCCACATCCTGCCAAATCGGTGAAACATCAACTTTGACAAATATTTCGGGCTCTTGCTGATTATTGAGCGTTTCCCTAACAGTTTTATACACACGTGCTTTTTCAGGAGAAATTGATGGTTTCTCATCAACCTCATTCTGCTTGCTGCCTGAATGTATTATCTCGTTAATATTCATGTTATAAGCTCTTACGCCGATCATCATTATTTTCCTTGCACGTTTCGGTTTCCCGATAACTTTGCAAAGACTATGCCAATCCCTCATTTTTTGGAAAGCCCTTATTTTCTACGAACAATTCACTAACATATTGTTAAAAAAGGACTTTTAATAAAATTTTAACCATATTTTAAGGCAATTATTGCTTATCTAGTGACAATATTTGCCGAGTATTCCCTTTGGCTATTCTTGTGAATAACAAAAAAATGTGGCGAAATAGTGCTGAAATACCTTATTTTTCAAAGATAGAAATTATTTCCAGATGCGGGGAAAATAAGAACTGATCAACGGGTGTCACAGAGCCCATTTTAAACCCTGCTTGAGTTAAACTTTCCACATCGCGCGAAAAGGTGATCGGATTGCAGGAAATCATCACTAATTTCTTTAGATCAGATTGTAATATTTCAGCCATCTGGTGTTTTGCACCTGCACGCGGCGGATCAATTATCGCAACATCGTATTTGTTAAGCTCATGTGGAAGCAGTGGGCGTAAAAATAAATCACGTAGTTCAGTACTAACTTGTTTTATACCAGACATTTGATTGGCGCTGACTTTTAAAGCGGTTAGCATTTTTTCATTATTTTCGACAGCATGGACATTGGCAAATTTAGCTGCAGCAATAGAAAAAGTGCCACACCCAGAAAATAAATCGACCACCTTATGAGCGCCCGTTATAGCTTCAAGCATGGCTCTAATAAGGGCATCTTGTCCTTGTTTAGTCGCTTGAAGAAATGACCCTTCAGGGAAAAATACTTTATTGCCCTCAAATGTTACAAATGGTTTGCGGCGTTCCGCGAGTAATTCATAACGATTGTTTTTTGGTGAAGTGTCGAACCAACTGATCCGTGCAAGGTCATTTTTTTCTGCGAATTCTGCAAGATCCATCCGAAGGTTAAGATCAATATCACCCTTCCCTTTTAATATAAGATCAATACCGTTATCACCCATGGTGATGGAAACCGACATTTTTTCTTTCTTTTTCAATAATCCTGATATCAATTTTTTTGTCGGCGTTATTAACGCCTTAATTTCTTGCATAAGTATGGGACAGACAAAAATATCAATTAAATTATGACTTCCTTTTTCGGCGTACCCAAAAACAATTTGTCCGTCCCCTCGTCCAATGGCTTGAAATGTGGTTCGCCGGCGACTACCTAAAGGGCTAATGATCATGGGGGCGATATCAATATCTTTAAGACCTTGATTTTCAAGAGCCGTTCTAATCAGTCCTTCTTTCCATTCACAGTAATAGTCCCGCTCGATATGCTGTAAACTACAACCACCGCATTTTGTATAATGTGGGCAAAGCGCATCAATTCTGTGATTAGATTTATGATGGATATGACGAAGTCGTCCTTTAGATCCATTTATTTTAGCATCTATCACATCACCTGGTGCGGTATAGGGAATATAAATCACATTACCGTTTAATTCGGCTAATCCGTCACCGCGTCCACCAATTTCATCAATGGTTACTTTATGGCACATACCGTGCTCCAATTAAAAATTCGATATTTCCTTCTGGTCCTTTTATTGGACTTTGGGTAATGCCGATTACGTTCCAACCGTCCATCTCATCTCGTAACCAATTTTCAATTTTGTCACACACTTCTTTATGTAGCTCGGGTTCTCTAACGACACCGCCTTTGCCGACCTTTCCTTTACCAACTTCGAATTGCGGTTTTATGAGTGCAATTAAAACACAGTCCTCTTGCGCGCGTTTCATTGGGGAGGGTAAAACAGTTTGAAGTCCAATAAAACTGGCATCACAAACGATCAAATTTACTTTTTCTGGAATTTCCGCGTCCGTTAAATAACGCGCATTGGTTTTTTCAAGCACGACCACACGTTCATCATTTCTGATTTTCCACGCAAGTTGGCCATGCCCGACATCTACGGCATAAACTTTTTTTGCCCCTTTCTCAAGACATACATCGGTAAAACCACCCGTTGACGCACCAACATCAATAACCGTCATATCAGTGACATCAATTTTGAACTCATCTATACCTTGGACGAGCTTAAGGCCACCACGACTAACCCAAGGGTGTTCTTTTCCACGTACTTCAAGATTGATGTCTTCTTTAACTTGTTGGCCTGGTTTCGCAATTTTTTGCTCACCAGTATAAACATTTCCCGCCATAATATAGGCTTGTGCCCGAGACCGGCTTTCCGCCAGACCCCGTTCAACAAGCAATTGATCAACGCGCTTTTTAGCCATTGACTTGTGAACTGGTTAAATCATTATGACCAAGGGCGTGAAGTGCTGTTCTAACGATATCCTCAGATGTTAAACCTGCCTGCTTATACATATCAGCAGGATTGCCTTGATCAATAAACACATCCGGCAACTTCATCGTGCGCACTTTAAGACCTCCTTCAAGCAGACCTTCATTTGATAAATAATCAAGTACATGACTTCCGAAACCACCAATTGAACCTTCTTCAATGGTAATTAAAACTTCATGCTCAAGCGCAAGTTTTCTTATCATTTCAAGATCAAGCGGTTTCGCAAAACGCGCGTCCGCAACAGTGCAGCTCAACCCCTTAGCATTAAATTCATCGGCAGCCTCTAATGCTTCTTTCAGACGAGTACCAAGTGATAGAATTGCAATTTGCGTACCTTCACGAACGATACGCCCTTTACCGATTTCAAGAACATCTCCTTGATCAGGTAATGTAACGCCCATTCCTTCTCCGCGTGGATAACGGACGGCCGATGGTCCACTATTATGGGCTGCAGCCGTCGCAATCATATGCATTAGGTCTGCTTCATCAGCGGCCGCCATCACAACCATATTGGGCAGCGACGCCAAATATGTTACGTCGAATGATCCGGCATGTGTTGGGCCATCTGCGCCGACTAAGCCAGCACGATCAATGGCAAAACGAACCGGTAAATTTTGAACCGCTACATCATGAACCACTTGGTCATATGCGCGCTGCAAAAATGTCGAATAAATAGTTGCAAAAGGTTTATATCCTTCACAGGCTAATCCCGCAGAAAATGTAACCGCATGCTGTTCCGCTATTCCAACATCGAAACAGCGATCTGGAAATTCTTCAGCAAATTTATCAAGTCCCGTACCAGATGGCATCGCTGCATTAATAGCAACAATTTTATCATCTTTTTTTGCTTCTGCGATTAGTGCTTTTGCAAATACACCCGTATAACTCGGCGCTTTAGCGGGTGATTTATTTTGCGTCCCCGTACTCACATCAAATGTTGATACACCGTGATATTTATCCGCAGCATTTTCAGCAAAACTATACCCTTTGCCTTTTTCCGTAACCACGTGAATTAAAATCGGCCCGCCACCAGCATCACGTACATTTTCAAGTACCGGCAAAAGATGTTCCATATTATGTCCATCAACCGGACCAACATAATAAAAACCCAATTCTTCAAATAACGTACCACCCGTGGCCATTCCGCGCGCATATTCTTCTGCTTTTCTTGCGGTGTTGCTGATTGGTTTAGGAAATTTTTTGACTATGTTTTTTGCGAAATCACGCAAATTTAAAAATGAACGCGATGATAATAATCTGGCAAGATAGGCACTCATTGCGCCAACAGGCGGCGCAATCGACATATCATTATCATTTAAGATAACAATCAACCTGCTTTTAAGTGCACCGGCATTATTCATCGCTTCATATGCCATTCCGGCGCTCATTGCACCATCGCCAATAACAGCAATAACATTTTCTGGCGCATTTTCATCTTTACCCGCGTTTAAATCACGGGCAACCGCCATCCCTAATCCTGCAGAAATTGAAGTCGAACTATGGCCCGCACCAAAAGCATCATATTCACTTTCTTTGCGTTTAGTAAATCCAGCAAGGCCACCGCCTTTTCGGATCGTGTGCATTTGATCGCGACGACCAGTTAGTATTTTATGAGGGTAACATTGATGTCCCACATCCCAAATAAGTTTATCTTTTGGCGTATTAAATACATAGTGAATGGCCGTTGTAAGCTCAACCACACCAAGACCAGCACCCAAATGACCGCCTGTTCGAGAAACATTATAAATCATGTCAGAACGAACTTCGTCAGCCAAATCTTTTAGTTGATCAGCCTCTAATTTTCGCACATCCTCTGGAAAATTAATTTCATCCAGTAATGGTGTATTTGGTTTATCACTCATATTTTATTCTTCACCTGACACTAATGCGCGCGATTAATTACAAATTTCGCCAATGACTTCAAAACCTCGGATTTTTCATCAAAAACATCCATATGGCTTACTGCATTGTTTATTAACTCATCCGCCAGTGCTCTAGCCTCCTCGACCCCCTTGAAAGAAACAAGGGTAGCCTTCCCAGCCTCAATATCCTTACCGGCGGTCTTTCCAATGTCTTCTGAATTCCCCTCAATATCAAGAAGGTCATCTACAATTTGAAAAGCCAAACCAATATTTTCTGCATACTTTTTCAACGCCATGCGCCGATCGTCGCTTACTTTAGCCAATATGGCACCGACTTCACAGGAAAAAATGATCAATTCACCAGTTTTCATGTGTTGCATACGTATTATTTCGTCCTGTTGCAAGGATTGATTTTCAGCTTTTAAATCAATCATCTGTCCGCCAACCATGCCTTTTGCACCAATGGCACGGGATAAAGCCAAAATTAGATCGCAGCGAATTTCCGCATCAGAGTGGGTTTTTTCATCCGATAATATTTCAAATGCTAGCGTCAATAAAGCATCACCAGCAAGGATCGCTGTGGCATCATCATATTTTTTGTGCGTGGTAGGAAGACCACGCCTCATATTATCATCATCCATTGCGGGCAGATCATCGTGTATGAGTGAATAGGTATGCACGCATTCTATTGCTGCCGCGACACGCAGTGCGCTTTCATTATCTATCGAAAAAAGAGCCGCAGACTGCACCACCAAGAAAGGACGAAGCCGCTTTCCACCAGCTAAAAGTGCATATCGCATCGCCTCAATGACATTTTCTTCCCGCCCTTCAGAAACCGGAAGAAAAGAAAGCATTTTATTTTCGATAACACTGGCGAAATCTTTAAGTGATTTTTGTGCCAGTTCTGCAGAATAGTCTGACATTTAATTTTCGCCGTCAAGAGGTGACGTATTTAACGCACCATTCCCTGATTTGGTAATTTTCTCGATGCGCGCAGTGGCATCTTTTAATTTTTCATCACAATGGGCTCTTAATTGTGTGCCACGTGTGTAAATATCGATGGATTTTTCAAGCGAAACTTGGCCACTTTCAAGATTTCTTACGATTTCTTCTAGTGCCCCTAGTGCTTCTTCAAAGTCCATCGCTTTTATATCATCTGGAATATCGACTTTTTTATCTGTGCTTGTTGCCAAAACTTGCTCCTGCGATCTTTTGAATCATTAAATTAACTTATAGCGGAAAAGTCACTCATCCATCAATGCAGAAACGTGCGCTTTCGCACATTCCCCTAAAATACCAAGATTATACCCACCCTCTAAAGTCGAAACCACCCGCCCTTTTGCATATTTTTTTGCAATATTCATAAGCCGCTTTGTCGACCAATAATAATCTTCAGTTTCTAAATTAAGGTCAGCGAGCGGATCAAGCGCGTGAGCATCAAACCCTGCCGAAATAATTACCAAATCTGGTTTAAAATCCTCTAATTCTGGCAATATACGACTTTCGAAAGCGCGCCTAAAAGCATTACTGCCACTTCCTGCTGCTAATGGAACATTAATAATAACACCTTTGCCTTGATCATGAAGATGTCCGGTTCCTGGATATAAAGGCGATTGATGGGTTGAACCATAAAGTAATCCCTTGGTTCTTTCAGCTACCGTTTGTGTGCCGTTTCCGTGATGAACATCAAAATCAATAATGGCTACTCTATGCATGAAATGGTTATTGCGCGCATATAATGCCCCAATTGCCGCTGAATTAAAGAGACAAAACCCCATCGATTGATCCGGTTCCGCGTGATGACCAGGAGGTCTAACGGCACAAAAAGCGTTCCCTATATCCCCCTTAATCACCAAATCTATTGCGTGACAAACTGCCCCGGCTGCTCTTAGTGCTGCTCTTTCTGATCCATTTGAAAGATATGTATCTCGATCGATCATGGCATTATTTTTTTCAGGTAAATTATTATTTATTTTTTGAAGAAGATCCTCATCATGGACTAATTTAATTTGGCCGCTTGTAACTAATGGCGCATTTAATCGGATCAAACCATCAAACTTTTCATCCTCTAACGCACTGGTCACCCTTTCTAGTCTTTCTACACACTCTGGGTGTCCAAAAGGTGAAATATGATCCAAACAATCAGAATGAGTGATTAAGGCCGTTGTCATTTTGTCGCTTTGGACGCTTCATATATTGCTTTTTCTTCTGCAACCAATTCTTTTTTCGATAGCTTACCCACCATGGTCTTAGGCAGTTCATCACGAAATTCAATCTGTGATGGTCTTTCATGTTTTCCGATTTTGGGTTTAATGAATGCCATTAATTCATCGGCTGTAATCGGATCAATAGTGGTTCGCAATTTGACGAATGCTTTAGGTGTTTCTCCTAAATAATCATCAGGAATACCAATAACTGTTGTTTCTTCCACTGCAGGATGGTCATTAATAGCTTCTTCGATTATACGGGGAAAAACATTAAAACCACCCACCAGAATTAAATCTTTATCCCGGTCAAGAATGTAAGTGAAACCATTTTCATCCATTTTGCCGACGTCCCCGGTTCTTAATGCACCATCAATCATCACTTCTGCCGTTGCATCATCCCGTTTCCAGTATCCTTTCATGACCTGTGGACCGCGCACACATATTTCGCCAACTTCACCAACAGGTAAAATTTTTCCTTTTTCCTCTCGGTCCATTATGAAAGCTTCTGTACCCGGAAGTGGGAAACCTATCGATCCGGGGATAGTACCCCCACCCATAGGACTAGCATGCGTTACAGGGGACGCTTCCGTTAATCCGTACCCTTCGGTAATTTCCAAACCAAATCGATTCATATATAAATTCCATAAATCAACGGGAAGCGGCGCGCCGCCGGACATGGCCATTTTAATCTTACCAATGCCAATATTATCCGCACCTTTATGATTAGCGATTGCCGTATACATTGTCGGTACGCCGGAAAAAAGGGTGATATTTTCCTTGGTTAATAATTTTACGGCATCTTCTAATTTAAATTTCGGCACAATCACTATCCTTGCACCAACCTTAAGCCCCATATTCAAGACAACTGTTAATGCAAATATATGAAAGAAAGGCAGAAAAGCAGCAACATTTTCTGTGCCAAATTCAAGCATAGGCGGCCAAATTTCAAGCTGTCTCATATTGATATATAGATTGGAATGACTAAGCATTGCACCTTTTGGTACACCCGTGGTTCCACCAGTATACTGCAATACGGCTATATCTTCATCCGGGTTAATTTCGACAGGTGTAATCTTACCGTCATTTTCAAATAACGAATTATAATCGACGTAATTATCATCCTTTACCACTTTGGCAATAGCGCTGGATTTAAATAATTTAAAAAGAATATTTTTTGGAAAGGGTAAGGCCTCTGAGAAATCAGCAACAATTAATTTTCTTATACCCGTTTCAGACACGACCCTTTTCATTTTGGGATAAAGAGCATCCAGATTTAACGTAACCATAATTTCAGTATCAGAATTTTCGGCTTGGAATTTTAACTCACTTTCAGAATAAAGCGGGCTATAACTTACAACTGTCCCACCAATTTTCGAAATGGCAAAAAAGGCAACAATAAAATGCGGACAGTTCGGAAGAAATAAACCGACTTTAGTTCCTTTTTTAACGCCTAACTCCTGTAATGCTTTAGCCGCTTTATTTACCTGATCTTGAAGTTCGCCATAAGTGAAGGATTTACCCAAAAAATCTAAAGCAATATTATTAGGTACTTTATTTGCCGTTTCATCTATCAGAGTGCTTAAAGGTTTTCCTTCAAATTCTTGATCCCATTTTACATGGTCCGGATATTTTTTTAACCAAGGATGTTCGATCATATTTTTCTCTATATATTTTTTAAAATTTACGCGAAATTATTTTTATCTATCGCGTAGAATAATTCATCCCCTGCTTTTATTGCTTCTGCTAAACCTAAAACGGTCGGAACGATCTGTTCCGCATAATACCTAGACGTGATAATTTTACCTTCTAAAAATTCTTTATCACTATCCCCATTATCCAATCTATTTCGCGCAGACAATGCCCCTTTTGCCATTAAATAGCATCCCACTGCCGTACTCAACATTCTTAAATATGGAACCGATCCCGCCATTGTATTCGTTATGCTTTCATTATGCTGACTGAGCAGCCATTCGGCACATTCTTTCGACATTGCAGTTATCTTACTTAAATTTTTCTTTATTACTGCAAACTCTATGGTTTCAGGAAGTTTTTCCGTAAAGTTAGATATTTCATCATGCAATGCGCGCCAATGTTTTCCATTATCTATTGATAACTTACGCCCAACAAGATCCATTGCCTGAATGCCATTGGTGCCTTCATAAATAGCATTGATCCTTGCGTCTCTATAAACTTGCGCGATACCCGTTTCTTCAATATATCCCATTCCACCAAAAATTTGCATCGCCAAAGATGAGTTTTCAATCCCTAAATCAGAACCATATGCTTTTGATAAAGGCGTCAACAAATCAGCAAGACCGCGATATTTTTCTGCGGTTTTCTCATCTGGATGATGTTGTGCCAGATCGATTGATTTGGCATTTAAATAGGCTATTGCACGTACGGCTTCAGTGGTTGATTTAATCGTCATTAACATTCGTCGTACATCCGGATGTTCAATAATCGGTGATTGATTACGTGTTTTTAATGACATCCCTTGAACACGTTCATTGGCATATTCAAGCGCCATTTGATAGGCTCTCTCGGACAAAGCAACGCCTTGAGAGCCAACGGCAAGACGCGCATCATTCATCATCGTGAACATCGTCATCATGCCTTTATTTTCTTCACCGATTAAATATCCAACACATTGATTATTATCACCATAAGACATGGTACAAGTTGGACTACCATGAATACCCATTTTATGCTCAAGAGATACACAAGTCAGATCGTTTCTTTTTCCAAGACTGCCATCGTCATTAATTATATATTTTGGTACGATAAAAAGACTTATACCACGTGTTCCTTCTGGTGCATCAGGCAATCTCGCGAGAACTAGGTGAATAATATTCTCTGCCATCTCGTGTTCACCGTACGTAATATATATTTTTTGACCTTTAATAAGATAACTGCCATCAGATTGTTTCTGTGCTTTTGATCTTAAAGCGCCTACATCTGATCCCGCATTTGGTTCAGTCAAATTCATTGTTCCTGACCATACACCAGAAACCAATTTCTCAAGATATGTGTTTTTCTGCTCTTCGGTGCCATGTTTTCCAATAGCGAGGATGGCACTAGAGGTTAACATCGGGCATAAACTAAAGGATGAGTTTGCGCTTTCCACCATTTCCGTAATCGGCAAACCTAATGCGTGCGGCAGCCCTTGACCACCATATTCTATATTTGCCGTAATTCCATTCCAGCCATTCTCACAGTATTGTTTATATGCTTCTTTAAATCCCGGAGGTGTGGTTACAACACCATCTGAAACGGTCGAAGGATTTAAATCACCAATACGATTAAGAGGAGATAATACATCTCCCGTAAACTTTGCTCCTTCAATTAAAATCGCTTCAATTAGATCATCATCTGCATCTTGAAATTTTTCCAATGAAGTCACTTCTTTGACATCAATTACATCATTCAATGTAAAATTCATTTCTTTGACAGGAGCTTGATAATCAGACATTCTTTTATTCTCTATTATTGATACGGACTTGTTAAGTTACGTCATACCAATTATAGAACAGTATTAAGGAAAAATATTCAAGCATATTGTAGCATAATGGCAAAGAGTCGTATTTATAAACCCACAGCAGAAGGCATAAGCATGGCCTCTGACATTCTTAAAAAAGGAGAGGTTGTCTCTTTCCCGACTGAAACCGTTTATGGACTTGGAGCTGATGCCACTAATTCAGATGCAGTAGCCAAAATATTTTCGGCAAAAAACAGACCTTCATTTAATCCACTTATAATCCATTTACCCAATACTCAAATGGTTGAAAAGTATGTTGAGCTTTCGCAGCTTACTAAAGATCTTTCAAATATTTTTTGGCCGGGTCCTTTTACGATGGTATTACCACTTAAAAAGAATAGTGGAATTTCAACATTGATAACTGCCGGATTAGAGACGGTGGCCATAAGAGTACCATCACATCCTGTTGCACATACCTTATTGAATGAATTTAATGGCCCAATCGCTGCACCAAGCGCCAATAAATCGGGTCAAATTAGCCCAACGACAGCACAACATGTTGATCAAGAATTTGGTGATGAATTAGAACTAATTATTGATGGCGGCCCTTGCGACAACGGACTTGAGAGCACAATTGTTAAGGTTGTTTATGACCAACTTACCATATTAAGGCCCGGCAATGTCACAGTAGAAGAAATCCAAGAAAAAATAGAAGTTAAAATAGTAACCGACACACAACCAACAGATAATCCAATCGCACCAGGACAGTTAAAAAGTCATTACGCGCCAAACGCGAATGTGCGGCTTAATGTCATAAACCCTGAGATGAATGAAGCATATCTTGCTTTTGGTGATACTAACCAAGTTGAAAATATGCTAAATCTTAGCCCAAGTGGTGATCTAGAAGAAGCAGCTACGAATTTATTTTCTATGATGCGCTCATTAGATCAATTAAATTTAAAAACAATTTCGGTTGCCCCTATTCCTAAATCAGGGGTGGGTGTAGCCATAAATGACAGATTAGAGCGCGCCGCTGCGCCTAAGGATTTACTAAAGGATTAAAAGTGCCCCTTTCAAAAAATCATATCGATGCTTTAATCAAAATTTCAGGACCAAAAGGGTTTACCATCGACCCGGAAATAATTGCATCACATACATCGGAACCACGTAGAAAATTTCGTGGAGCAACACCACTGGTTTTATTTCCGGACAATACTGAATGCGTCAGTCAAATACTTTCATATTGCAACGAACATAATATTAAAATTGTACCCCAAAGCGGTAATACTGGATTAGTCGGCGGCAGCATTCCTGATCAATCAAATGAAGAGGTTTTATTAAGTTTAAAACGTATGAATAAAATACGGGAAAAAGATGCCCTTAATCAAACCATGACAATAGAAGCTGGTGTTATTTTATCAGACGCACATGATATTGCCGAAAGCATGAATTCAATTTTTCCCATGCATATCGCATCAGAAGGATCAGCTATGATCGGCGGTAATATATCATCTAATGCTGGGGGAATTAATGTACTCAGATATGGAAATATGCGTGACCTAGTACTTGGATTAGAAGTCGTGTTGCCTAATGGTGATGTTTGGGACGGTCTTACGGGACTTAGAAAAGACAACACAGGCTATGATTTAAAGCAGCTCTTCATTGGTGCTGAAGGAACGCTTGGTATTATAACGGCGGCTACATTGAAATTATTCCCAGAGTATAAACAAAAAAATACCGCTTTTGTTGCTATCCCTGACCCAGAAGCCGCCATAAATTTACTATCGCTCGCCAAACAAATTAGTGGTGATAGCTTAATCGCATTTGAAATATTACCAAGAATTGGCCTTGAATTTACAATTAAGCATATGAACGACTGCCGCGAGCCACTAGAAGAAAAATACAATTGGTATATCGTTTTAGAATGTGCCACTTCCGTTTCAAATGATCTCATTAATTTAGAAGAAGTACTTGAAAAAATCCTTGAAGAAGCCATGGAAAGTGGCCTTGTACTAGACGGAATTGTCCCTAAAAATGTATCCGAACAGAAAGCCGTTTGGAATTTACGCGAATTCATGTCCGAAGCCCAAAAATTTGAAGGTGGTAGCATTAAACATGATGTCGCAATTCCAGTGTCAAAAATACCTGAATTTCTAGAACTCGGAACTGAAGCCGTTAAAAAAGCATGCCCGGGCATTCGTCCTGTTCCCTTTGGCCATATTGGGGATGGGAATATTCATTTTAACCTATCCCAACCAATTGATATGGATAAACAAGAATATCTTGCCCGTTGGGAAGAGATTAATCATCTAGTCCACGAAATTGTTGTTGATTTAGGCGGAAGTATAAGTGCAGAACATGGCATTGGAACACTAAAGGTCGATGAATTAAAACATTTTAAATCTAGTGTCGATATTGATACTTTAAAATCCATTAAACTGGCTCTCGATCCTAAGAATATTATGAATCCCGGCCGCATCATTAAAATTTAAAGGATAAAACATGGTTCAGTGCCCTCCCGCCTCCGTTGGAATGTCGGTCAGTGAAATTGATACTCCCGCCTTAGTAATTGATTTAGACATTTACGAGAGAAATTTGGACAAAATGGCCCAAATGATGAAATCCTCAGGAAAAATCTTTCGCCCTCACGCTAAAATGCATAAATCCCCGCTAGTAGCAGACGATCAAATCAAAAGAGGTGCCATTGGTGTATGCTGCCAAAAATTATCAGAAGCTGAAATAATGGCCGATGGCGGAATAAGCGATATTTTGATAACAAACGAAATTGTTGCCCCCGGAAAATTAGATCGCGTTGCCGAACTTTCTAAAAAAATAAAATTGGGTATCTGTGTCGATAATCTAGACGCTACTCAGGCATTGAATGAAGCCTGCGCAAGGAAAAATACAAATATTAGAGTTTTAATAGAAATTGATGTTGGCGGTAATCGTTGCGGTGTAACAAATTCTACTAACACAGTTGCATTAGCGCAATTCATTATAAATTCATCTCACTTAAATTTTGGTGGCTTGCAAGCCTACCATGGAGCCGCCCAGCATCTTCGTACCCCAAAAGAAAGAGCTGATACCGTTAGCAGCGCAGCAAAAATAGTGAGTGAAACTAAAAAAGCCTTAAGTGATGCGAATATTGACTGTGAACTTGTCACCGGGGGCGGTACTGGAACATTCATGCATGATAAAGATTATAATGAATGGGATGAACTTCAATGTGGATCATACGCCTTTATGGATGCGGATTACGGTAAAAATCAACTTAGTGAAATTGAAAACGGCACAGGATTTGAACACAGTCTATTCATCCAGACAATGGTTATGAGCACGAACCAACCAAATATGGTGATTTGCGATGCAGGACTTAAAGCAATTGCATCAGATTCAGGAAATCCACTAATAAAAGGTTTTGAGCATTTAAATTACCGGATGACATCAGATGAACATGGTAATATCGATCTTGATGATAATACGACATTTAACTTAGGGGATCGCGTTTTATTGATCCCGGGTCATTGCGACCCTAATGTCAATTTATATGACTGGTGCGTTGGCGTTCGTAATGGTATTGTTGAAAAAATTTGGCCCGTCGCTGCACGCGGCGCTATATCTTAGTTTACAAGGACCACTAAATTGGAAAAAGCATATTCAACTTGTCCTCATGACTGCCCGTCTACTTGTGCTCTTGAAGTTGAGAAAATAGACGAAAATACAATAGGTCGATTGAGAGGTTCTCAGGAAAACACTTATACTGCCGGAGTAATTTGTGCCAAAGTCGCTCGCTATGCAGAACGCACACACCATCCCGATCGATTAACGAAACCACTTAAGAGAACTGGCCCTAAAGGATCAAGTCAATTTAAAGAAATAAGCTGGGAAGAAGCACTTGATATAACGGCAAACGCATTTAAAGATGCGACTGAAAAACATGGCCCAGAAACTGTATGGCCCTATTCTTATGGGGGAACTATGGGCCTAGTTCAAAGCGGTTCAATGGAAAGACTCCGTAATGAAATGGGCTATAGCAATATGCGCGGCACCACATGCGGCGCCCTTGTTAATGCGGGTTGGGTAGCCGGCACAGGCCGTAAAATTGGTCCCGACCCACGCGAAATGGCCGATGCGGATTTAATCGTCATCTGGGGGACCAATGCCGTTTCAACACAAGTCAACGTTATGAACCATGTGGCACGGGCTAAGAAGAATAGAAATGCCAAAGTTATTGTAGTCGACCCTTATAAAAATCCGACAGCAAAAGCCGCTGACATTCACGTATGTTTAAATCCCGGCACCGATGGTGCCCTCGCCTGCGCAATGATGCATATCGCATTTCGTGACGGTTATGCGGATCATGAATATATGGAGAAATATACGGATGTTCCAGGTGAACTAGAAGCACACCTTCAAACACGTGGCCCAGAATGGGCAAGTAAAATAACAGGCCTCAGCGTTGATGAAATCGAAGAATTTTCCAAGCTTTATTGCCAAACAAAAAGAGCCTTTATTCGGCTTGGTTTTGGCTTATCGCGCTGTCGAAACGGCGCGGTAAATGTTCACGCCGTTAGCTGTCTAGCGAGTGTTACGGGAAAATGGCCTAATAAAGGGGCAGGTACTTATTTCAGTAGCAGTGATCTTTATCATTTTGACACGTCTTTTCTTAAAGCAAGTGATTTAAATAAGCCAGGGATAAGAACGATTGATCACCCCCGTGTTGGCGCAGCGCTTACTGGGGAAAATAGCGATCTAAATGATGGCCCTCCTATTACGGCAATGATCGTTCAAGGCACAAACCCTATGTCAATTGCACCAGATCAAAATAAAGTCCGTGAAGGGTTTTTGCGCGATGATTTATTTTTATGTGTCCACGAACAGTTTATGACAGAAACGGCCCTCATGGCCGATATTGTTATGCCGGCTACAACATTTCTTGAGCATGATGATATTTATAAAGGGGGCGGTCACACATATATTGGCTTAGGTCCTAAAATTATTGAAGCCGTCGGTGAAAGTCGACCTAATGATTATGTTATCAATGAAATCGGGAAAAGACTTGGCTGTAAACACCCTGCCTTTTACATGTCTACCAATGAAATTATCGAGGAAACGTTAAAAGCATCAGCCTATCCTAATCTGGATCATATGACTGAAAACCATTGGCATGACTGTGTCGAAAATTTCGACAGTCATCACTTTATCAATGGCTTTGGTTGGCCTGATCAAAAGTTTCGCTTCAAACCAGATTGGAAAACAATTGGTGAACGCGGTGATGAACTACCTTTACTTCCCGATCATTGGGATGATACCGACCCCCGCGATGATAAACACCCTTTTAGATTGGTCACACCTCCTGCGCGAAATTTTTTGAATTCATCATTCAACAACACACCTTCTTCGTTAAAAAGAGAACAAAAACCAGTTTTATTTATCCATCCTGAGGACGCCATTGCACTGGGTATCAATGATGATCAATTGGTAAACATTGGTAACAACCAAGGGAACCTTAAAATTCATGCTAAACTCTTTGACGGCGTCAATCCCGGCACTTTAATTGCCGAGGGCATTTGGCATAATAGTAATCTATATGATGGACAAGGAATTAATGTTCTAACAAACTCAGAAATTGCGGCTCCCGCAGGAGGTGCCGTTTTTCATGACAGTGCAGTTTGGCTTACACCATCTTGACACTAAAACTTGAAATCGTTAAATTTTTTTTGCAAAAAACCAACTTTCTGGAGATTATATAATGAAAAAACTTTTTCTGGCATTAGGAGCATTCGTAACAAGCTTTGTTTCTACTGCTGCTGTTGCAGACGAGCCGGGCACTGCAAATGGTGAATGGCATCATTATACTGGTGATATAAAAGGTTCCCGTTATACACAGCTTGATCAAATCAACGCGGATAACTTTGAAGACCTTGAAATGGTCTGGTCTTTTTCAACCAAAAATCTCGGTACACGTGCCGAATATAAGCTTGAAGTGACACCCATCATGGTTGACGGTGTGCTTTATGCAACAGCGGGTACACGCCGTACAGCAATCGCGCTTGATGCCAAAACAGGCGAGCTTATGTGGCTTCACAGCATGCGTGAAGGTCTTCGTGGTGGTATGGCCCCTCGTCAGCTTTCCGGTCGTGGACTTTCTTATTGGACTGATGGGAAAGGTGATGACCGTATTTTCTATGTGACCACTGGTTATCGTTTGATTGCGCTTAACGCCCACACAGGTGTTCCGATCAATTCATTCGGGACTGACGGCAATGGTATTCTTGATCTAAAGATCGGTGCCGTGCAGGGTAACGAAGTTCAAATCGATCTTGTGACCGGTGAAATCGGTCTTCATGCAACACCAACCGTTGCAGGTGACCTTATCATCGTCGGTTCTGCCATGAAAGAAGGGATGACCATTGATAACTACAACAACACCAAAGGTCTTGTTCGTGCGTTTGATGTTCGTACCGGTAAAAAAGTATGGCAATTTGATCCTATTCCACGTCCCGGTCAGTTCGGTAACGATACATGGCTTGATAATTCATGGGAACGCAATGGTAATACGGGTGTTTGGACACAAATCACTGTGGACGAGAAAAACGAGCTTGTCTTCCTTGCGGTTGAAAGCCCGTCTTCTGACTTTTATGGTGGACACCGTCCTGGTAACAACCTTTTTGGTGAAAGCTTAGTTGCGGTTGATTTAAACACAGGTGAATATAAATGGCATTTCCAAGTGGTTCACCATCCGATATGGGATCATGACTTGTCATCAGCCCCACTTATTATGGATGTGACCATTGATGGAAAAGACCGTGAGATTATCGCCCTGCCGACAAAGCAGGCCTTTATCTATGCGTTTGACCGCATCACTGGTGAGCCGATTTGGGATATTCCGGAAGTGCCGGTCCCGCAAGGTAACATTCCGGGCGAGTGGTATTCACCAACACAACCGATGCCGCCAATGCGTTTAATGTATGGTCGCGGTAAGTTAGACCTTCCAAACGATCTAATCGATTTTACTCCAGAGCTGCGTCAAGCCGCGCTTGATAAAATGCATTTATGGGACTGGAGCAATGGTGGAATGTATAACCCACCGCTCCTCGGTGATGTAAACGGCGTGCTTGGCGCAATTAATATTGGCGCTACAAACGGTGGTACAAACTGGCCGGGTGCGTCGTTCGACCCTGAAACTGGGATCGTTTATGCGCCTGCTTCAATGATAGCACTTAATAACCTTTCAATGGCACCTCCGCCAGAAGGATATTCAAACGTTGATTATATCGCTGGTCGTAAAGGGGAGCCTTTCCGTATGCGTAATGCGGCAGGAACAGGACAAAACCCTGACGCACCAAAAGAGGTAAATTATCCTGTTTATGATGGCCCCCCTGTTGAAGTTCCAGGACTTAATGTTGAAGGACTATCAATTCTAAAACCGCCATATGGTGTCATCGCAGCGATTGATATGAACAAGGGCGAAGTCATCTGGCAAACACCACATGGGGAAACACCGGACAATGTTCGCAATCATCCTAAACTACAAGGCATGGATATTCCGCGTACAGGACAAAGTGGTGCGCTTGGTGTTGTGGTAACAAAAACGCTTGTGATCGCGGGTGATTATAGCGTGACCAATCCCGGTGATCGTGAACGCGGTGCAATGCTTCGTGCTTATGACAAAATGACCGGCGAGAATGTTGGCGAAGTTTGGATGCCAGCGGGTCAATCCGGTTCACCAATGTCATATATGATCGATGGAAGGCAGTATATTATTGTCTCTATTTCCGGTGGTGCTTACCCGGGTGAGTTCCGCGCTTACGCTTTACCAGAAGATTAATATTCAATCATATCGGGGGCTATGTATTATTAGCCCCCGATATCACAACTTCCCTAATCCTAAAATAATTTAAATTGATCTTTGGTTGCTGGTTTAATGCAGTCTTCGCCATCATTTCGTGCGCTATTCACAAATGGGCTGACCTCATACATTTCTAATTTATGATCAATTGCAGTCGATAATTTATCAAATATTTTTCTATCGGGTGGATCTTCGGGCCTTAACCACAAATCATAATCCTGTGGCTCTATTATAACTGGGGAACGATGATGAATTTTTTTCACGGCGCCGTTCGCTTCTTTTGTCACCAATGATACCGTCTCAAGCCAGTCTTCGCCATTAGGGCCCGTCCATGCTTCCCAAATACCCGCAAACGTAAAAGCTTCCCGATCTTGTAAACATATATGATATGGAATTGGTGACGTGCCACCTCGTTTCCATTCATAAAAACCATCCGCAGGGACCAAACATTTTCTACGTCTAAATGGTCCTCGAAAAGAAGGCTTATCAGCAATCGTTTCTGACCTAGCGTTAATAAGCGGACGATCCATTTTTATTTCTTTTGCAAAATGCGGCACCAGTCCCCAGCGCATTAAAACCCCTTCGCGTTCGGGCAATGGTTGATCAGGAATTATAGTCTGATCTTGATCTGATCCTTTTAATCGGATGACAGCGACAGGCTGCGATGGCGCAATATTAAAACGAGACGGCACCTGAAAGGGGTACCCCATGTCCATAAATTCGACGAACTTGTCATAACTTTGAGACGTTAATGAATATCTTCCACACATACTTTTAATTTGCTATAATTAGTTTGATAAATAATAACTGAAAAAATATATATGAAAAGAGAATACCCAAAGCGCCCCATCCCTGCCGTCGGTACCGTCGTCTTTAAAAATGAAAATGTTTTGCTAATTCAAAGAAATAAACCACCAAAAGCAGAAGAATGGAGTATACCGGGTGGTGCCCAAAGTTTAGGCGAAAAAATGATTGATACCGCAGCTAGAGAGGTCTTAGAAGAAACCAACATTACTATAGATAATATTGAATTATTAAAAGTCGTGGATTTTATTGATAAGGATAAAAATGGCACTGTTCGGTTTCAATATAGCTTAATCGATTTTATGGCAGATTATAAATCTGGCATACTTACCGCAGGAGATGATGCCTTAAACGCAAAGTGGGTTCCCATAAATGAATTAAATCGGTATAACCTGTGGTCAGAAACCATTCAATTAATAGAAGATGCAATTGTACTTAGAAAATCCCGAAGAAGAAAAGAAAAAAGGGCCACTGACACGTTTTTTCGCTAGCTTGCGTAGACATTTAAAAGTGCTTCTGATTGCCGCTTTTTTTTCAACGATTGTTTACGGTGGAATGTATGTTGTTATGATGTTAACGGGTAGAGTATAAGGAAATAATTCATGTCTGATACCCCACCGCCAAAATTTAGTAAACTCTTATGGCTTCTTTTAATGTTAGCGCTAATGACAATTTATATTTTAGTTGTCGCACGTCTTATTGATGCCTTTTTTTCAGGTAATATAATTATCGAAATGATATGCTATATTGTAGCTGGTATTGTATGGATTTTTCCTGCTAAGAAAATTATGTTTAAGATTAATGGAACAATTACCGATAACGGGGACCAAAAGTGAAAAACTTAACTAAACTCTTTTCAATATCCTTCATTCTTCTTTTAACGGCTTGCGCAAGTAAAAATAAACAACCTGCGCAACCGTTACAAAGTGAACGCCAGAATATGGATAGCACCAATCAAGACGCAACATATGATAAAGAAAATGTTATTAATGCTGCATCAGAATTTTTTGGTGGCGGCTCAGAGGCCGTAGCCAGCGTCATTGAAAAAGCCTTTGCGGACTTAGGTAGACCAAATGGGTATATCATCGGCACTGAGGCCAGCGCTGCACTTGTCGTTGGTGCGCGTTATGGTGATGGCACGCTTTCCCATAAAATCGAAGGTGATAGTCGTGTTTATTGGACAGGACCTTCTATTGGTATTGATGTCGGCGCTAATGGATCTCGTGTTTTTGCACTCGTTTATAATCTTAATGACACGCAAGAACTCTATCAACGCTTTCCTGCCGTTGAAGGAAGTATATATTATGTCGCCGGTGTAGGGATGAATTATCAGCAAGTCGATGAGATTGTAATCGCCCCCATTCGCGTGGGCGTAGGCCTTAGGGCCGGGGTAAACTTAGGATACCTTCATTTCTCAAAAGACAGAAGTTGGCTCCCGTTTTAATACTACTAGACGCTGACGACTTTATGATATTCGAAGGTATCTTCATTTGACAGTGCCGGCATAAATTTATAACCGTCCATATCAAATTTTTTAATCTCTTCTGCCTTTTCTAATTTATTTTGAATAATAAAGCGCGCCATCATACCTCGGGCGCGTTTTGCCATCATCCCAGGACCCTTCGCCACACCTTCTTTAACAATTTTAAAGACGGGTGTAATAACGCCGCCATTTAGTTCTTTTTCGTTAACCGATTTAAAATATTCATTTGAGGCACAATTTATAATAACTTTATTTTTTTGTTTCTCAAGCAGTTCATTTAACCCGTCAGTCAGCGTATTTCCCCAAAATTCATATAGGTTTTTACCTTTTGGATTTTTTAGACGTACACCCATTTCAAGCCGATAAGGTTGCATCAAATCAAGAGGACGTAGCATACCATAAAGACCAGATAAAATTCTAAAGTGGTTTTGCGCAAATTCTAAATCATCTTCGGATAATGTTTCCGCTTCAAGGCCGACATATGTATCACCCTTAAAAGCAAACGCAGCCTGCTTTGAATTTGTTAAAGTAAATGGCGTTTTAAAATCACGATAGCGTTCATAATTTAAATCAGCAATTTTTTCACTGACTTTCATCAATCCCGCAATATCATTGCGTGTCATTTTTCTAGCCGTTTTAATTAAAGTCTCACTTTGATCCAAATAGTCAGGAACTGACCAGTTTGGTTTTACTTCATCATTTTCAAAGTCTAACTTCTTAGCAGGAGAAACAACAACAATCATTCTTCATATTCCTTGTTTATAATGATTCTAAATATTCATATACAAATAACATAATCGCACCGAATTAACAGCATAATTTAATATATCAATAATGCTATTGACTTTGTTATTTTTAACACCATTTAATGAAGCAATATAAAAATTATAATCAGGTACATCAGGTCGTATGTCAGAAGTAGAAAAACCCAAGAAAAAAACTCGTAGCTTCGATCTAACGAAAGGTGCCGTTCATAAACATCTGATAAGAATGGCATTGCCTATGATTATTGGCTTATCCGCCAGCATGTCTTTCACATTTGTCGATAGTTATTTTATTGCGAAGCTTGGCACAAACGAGGTCGCGGCTATGGGATTTGTTAGCCGCATGGTGATGATTTATTTCTCAGTTGCGATCGGATTAAGCGCAGGTGTGACCTCTGTACTCGCGCATGTAGCCGGCAGCGGCGATCAAGATGAAGTTAAAAAACTCGCGACCAATACTTTAATTATGACCGCGATTTTATCCTTAGCAATATCAATTTTTGGGTATCTCACCATTGATCCGATCTTTACAGCAATGGGCGCTAATGAACACGTACTTCCGCATGTGCGTGAATATATGATGATTTGGTATTTATCCCCTTTATTTGTCATATTACCAATGACTGGTGGTGGTGTCATGCGTGCACTTGGTGATACAAAACTTCAAGGTAATTTGATGTTAGTCTCTGCATTTGCCAATGCAGCACTGGATCCATTGCTCATTTTTGGGTTATATGGTTTTCCGGAACTTGGTTTTGCCGGTGCGGCTTGGGCCTCTCTCATTACAAGGTTCATAAGCTTTGCTGTTATTCTCTATGCTCTGCATTATCAATATAACGTTATCTGTTTTAGTAAGGAAACAATCAACACATTCGCCGCATCATTAAAAAAGATTTTACATGTCGGCATTCCGGCGACCGGAACAAATATTATTATCCCAATCGTGGCCGCAATTGTCATTTCCATCGTTGCTAGGTACGGCACAGAAGCCGTCGCCGCGACCCACGTTGCGACAACAATTGAAATGATTTCACTCGTGCTCTTCTTTTCAACGTCCGCAGTGGTCGGCCCTTTCATCGGGCAGAATTTAGGGGCACGTAAATTTGACCGAATTGATGAATGCATTAAAAGCGTCAGTATATTCTGTATGGCATGGGGTCTTTTTGTTGCGATCGCAATCGCGCTTACAGCACCGACACTGGCCGGCCTATTCAGAAAAGAACCCGAGATTATTGCGCTTGCGCAAAGCTATCTCTACGTTGTTCCAATTTCCTACGGATTATATGGAATCGTTATGAGCGTAAACGCAATGTTTAACAGTTTAGGAAAACCTATGCCGGGTGTCGCAATTTCAAGCATTAGAGTATTTTTTCTGCAACTACCGCTCTTTTATATTGCTTCAGAATTCTATGGCCTTGAAATCGCGTTTATTACAATTAGCATTTCTAACGCCATTGCAGGTGTAATTGGCTACCTCTGGATAAAAGACACAGTTAGTAAACTAAAGCATGCATAAAAAAGGGCCCAATTAAGGACCCTTTCTTGAATATAAATCTTCTATTTTACCATGGTAGCATGCGGCGTAGCACATTATCTTTCTTACCGTAATGATGATAAAGCGCCATGACAATATGAATTACCACTGATAAGACAGTAACTTTTGCAAATACACCATGAAGTGTTGCAGCAAGTTCTGCTGTTGAATCAACTTTATCGACCAGCGTTGGGAAATTAAATAAACCAAACAGGGAAGGACTACCACCTTTAGCTTGAACGATCATGATACCACTTATTGGCAAAGCGATCAGCAATACATAAAATAAAATGTGTAAACCATGAGCACCTAACGCTTGAAGTTTCCCTGTGCCCTCTGGTAACTCTGGCACTGGATTTTTCGCACGCCAGCCAAAACGAAGCAACATTAAAAACAAAATCATGATACCAATTGAAAAATGATAACCTGAAAGCCCCAATTCTCTATAGGCTTCTTCTTTGAAATTTCCACCTAGCCAAAATTGTCCGACAATAATTAGAAACATTCCCCAGTGAAATGTTTTAGCAACCCAACCATATGAGTTATTTGTATTTTGTGACGACATATTCTTATACCCTCCGATATATCTATTGTGTACCCATAGTAATTGTTAAAGGCGCCGTTCAATCGGCATTATTATTTTTTCTTACTAAAAAGTTTTGCGAAAATTGTTCGAAAGTTAAAAATAATATAAATAGGAATAACGATAATCGCACCAAGTATAATGTACTTACCTGCCCAATTAATAACATCAAAGATAATTTCAAGGATACGTCCCAATGTTTCAGGAACATTATTAATTAGTTCCACCGGATCAATATTAAAGAAACTAAGAAGCAAACCTACACATAACGAGGCAATAACTAACTTCTAAATTAACGATGATGTCGTTTTATCCATTAAATTTCCATCTCAGAACAACTTAAGTCACTAGATATTGAGCTATTATTATGTTCATTGTCAATAGACTAGTAAAAACGGGTCTTAGATCTTAGCGGCCTTGCACATTATTTCTTTTCGCAATTTCTTCCGTTTCCATGGCATTTCGTAGTTGGCTCATTAACAAATCAATCGCTTGTTCTTGTTCATTACTATTAAGCTGAGTTTTCGACAACATGCCCAATCCGTTCATAGCTTTAACATAATCTTTTTCTTTGCTTGCTAAAACAATAGTTTCAACTTGCTCCCGTATTTCCCTATCTGACATAGAAAAGCTATCCATTAAACGCTCTTCTAATGTTTTTTTTGCTCGTTCTTGATTACTATCACAGGCGAATAATAAAACCGAAAGCGAGAAAATTAGTATTATGCTCTTAATGAAATACATTGAGTCTCTCTAAAATACATATAATTCAATATCTTATCAAAATTTTTCTATAATTTCAATAATTCGGTCCATATCAGAATTTGTGGTATTAAACGCTGTAACCATTCGTGCTTCAACATATGAACTTTCACAAGACGAAAAATATTCTATGCCTGCACTTTCAAATTCATCGTGTAATTCCGGCTTCATTTTTACAAACATGACATTTGATTGTTGTGGATACTTAAATTCAATCGCTTCGGATTTTTCAATTGCTCTAGCTAATTTTAATGCCATTTTATTTGCATGCTTGGCATTGTTAAGCCAATGATCATTTTCAAAATAAGCCAAAATTTGAGCTGCGATAAATCTGGATTTTGATATTAAATGTCCTGACCTCATGGAACGATAAACAAATCCTTGATCATCCGATTGATTGAAAAATATTGCTGCTTCGGCACCCATAGTACCGTTCTTGGTTGTTCCAAATGAAAGGGCATCCACACCGACCTTCCAAGTTAGTTCTGCCGGACTACAGCCAACATTATCAAGAGCATTGGCAAATCTAGCCCCGTCCATATGAAGTTTTAATTTATGTTTTTTAATAACCCTAGAAAGGGCTTCTATTTCATCAGGCATGTATATTGTGCCGGCTTCTGTGCTATTCGCAATGGTTACGGCTGCTGGTTGGTTATGGTGTGGTTCGTCCACTATATATCGCCCAATTGCACCTTCTAATGCAGCGGGGGTTAATTTCCCATTCTGACCATAAATCGGATGAAGTTTTGCACCGCCGGTTTGAAATTCAAACCCACCACATTCATCTGCATAAACATGAGAATGCTCATGGCAAAATGTCACGCCATATGTCGGACAAAGTGTAGATAAAATGAGTGTATTGGTTGCTGTTCCAGAAACCAGATTATGGGATATGATATCCTCTTTTTCAAAAATCTCTCGAAATTTTTCCCTAGATCTATTACTCAACTCATCTTCACTATAAGCAAGAGCCTTACCGTCATTGGCACGCATAATTGCCTCGAGCACTTTATCTGAAATTCCAGTAATGTTATCACTACGCATTAAATGCACTCCTTTGTGTCACTTATGTATCGACAAATGACACAAAATAGGTATTTATTACAGTAGTTTTTTTAATAGCCTATAAGAAAGATTGAATTATGCCCGCATATCGTTCCAAAACCTCCACTCATGGTCGTAATATGGCCGGTGCACGTGCCCTTTGGCGCGCCACAGGTGTTACAGACGAAGATTTTGGTAAACCTATTATTGCTGTTGCCAACAGCTTTACTCAATTTGTACCGGGACACGTACATTTAAAGGATCTTGGTCAATTGGTTGCCCGTGAAATTGAAAAACACGGCGGTATTGCAAAAGAATTTAATACGATTGCCGTGGATGACGGTATTGCCATGGGACATGACGGCATGCTCTATTCACTTCCAAGCCGTGAAGTCATCGCCGATAGCATAGAATATATGGCTAATGCTCATTGTGCTGATGCACTCGTTTGTATTTCTAACTGTGATAAAATTACCCCGGGTATGTTAATCGCGGCTATGCGCCTTAATATTCCGGCTGTATTTGTATCAGGTGGCCCGATGGAAGCTGGCAAAACGGACGGTATTGATCACGGTCTTGACCTTGTAGATGCAATTGTGATGGGTGTTGACCCCAATGTTGATGATGAAATGGTTGAAAAAGTTGAACAATCTGCTTGCCCAACATGCGGATCATGTTCTGGTATGTTTACCGCCAATAGCATGAATTGCTTAACGGAAGCACTAGGCCTTGCTTTACCGGGTAATGGTTCCGCACTTGCGACCCATGCAGATAGAGAGCAACTCTTTTTGGGTGCTGCAAAAACGGTTATGAATATCACCAAAGCCTATTATCAAAATGATGATGAAAGTGTTCTTCCAAGAAGCATTGCATCATTTAAAGCATTCGAAAATGCAATGACACTTGATATCGCAATGGGTGGATCAACAAATACTGTACTTCATTTGCTTGCGGCAGCAGCAGAGGGCGAATGCGATTTTACAATGGAAGACATCGACCGTCTTTCAAAAACAGTTCCAAATATATGTAAGGTTGCACCAGCAACAGAAAATTATCATATGGAAGATGTGCACCGGGCTGGTGGCGTTATCGCCATATTGGGTGAACTTGAAAAAGGGGGGCATATTCACCGTGATTGCAGCACTGTGCAAGAACGTTCAATCGGCGAGGTCATTGATTACTTTGATGTAAACCGCAATCCACCAGAAGATGTAATTGAATTTTATAAAGCGGCACCAGGCGGCGTGAGAACGACTGTCGCCTTCTCTCAATCCAAACGTTATGAATCGCTTGATCTGGACCGGGTAAATGGCTGTATCCGTTCTGTTGAAAACGCCTATTCACAGGATGGCGGATTAGCCGTTCTTGAAGGGAATATTGCGTTAGATGGTTGCATCGTTAAATCAGCAGGTGTCGCAGAAGAGAACTTTACCTTTAAGGGACCTGCTCGTGTCTATGAAAGTCAAGATAGCGCGGTTGAGGGCATTATTGGCGGTGAAGTTAAAGCAGGCGAGGCCGTAATAATAAGATATGAAGGTCCAAGAGGGGGGCCAGGAATGCAGGAAATGCTTTACCCGACATCTTACCTTAAATCTATGGGATTGGGTACTGCATGTGCATTAATAACGGATGGTCGTTTCTCTGGGGGGACATCAGGACTTTCGATCGGCCATGTTTCTCCTGAGGCCGCATCTGGCGGCGCTATCGCACTTATTAAAAATGGCGACATTATCGAAGTTGATATCCCAAATCGCATAATCCGCGCAGAAATTTCAGAAGAAGAAATGGAAAAACGACGTGCCGCAATGGAAAGCCTTGGTGAAAAAGCTTGGCAGCCTAAAGAAATAAGACACCGCGTTGTTACAAAAGCATTAAAAGCCTACGGATTGATGGCGACATCCGCAGATAAGGGTGCCGTTCGTCAGATAGACCATTTAAAAGGATAAACTAATGTCTAACTCCGTAGAATATAAATCTACTAAGGCTCTTTATGATGCGCGCGCCTCTTTTGTGACAAACCTTGAATGTTCCATAACAGGTAAAGACGATTATAAAGCAGGGGAAATCCACGGATTGTCTGAAGCAGGTAGACCCCTTCTCGTTCGGTATGATCTTGATGCTATTAAGAACAGTGTCACGAGACAAGAAATTGAAAACCGCCCTGGCGGTTTCTGGAAGTACCGTGAATTCCTTCCGGTTAATACGGGCGATGCTATGACCAGCCTTGGTGAAGTAATGACACCATTAATGCCATTAAATTATTCTGTGCCTGATGGATGCGATGTGATTGTTAAAGATGAAGGACGACTTCCAACTGGTTCTTTTAAAGCGCGCGGCTTAGCTCTTGCCGTTTCTATGGCAAAGGAACTTGGCCAAGGTCACCTTGCCATGCCGACAAACGGCAATGCGGGCGCGGCACTTGCAGCATATGCCACATACGCCGGTTTAAAAACGACCGTATTTTGCCCTGATGATACGCCGATCGTAAACATCCGCGAAATTGAACTTCAAGGGGCGGATACTTATACCGTAAATAGCTTGATCAATGATTGCGGGAAAATAGTTTTTGAAGGCAAAGAAGAAATGGGCTGGGCCGATATTTCGACATTAAAAGAGCCATACCGCATCGAAGGTAAAAAAACCATGGGATTAGAGCTCGCCGAGCAGCTCGGATGGGAAATGCCGGATGTAATTTTCTATCCTACAGGTGGTGGTACCGGCCTAATCGGCATGTGGAAAGCCTTTGACGAACTTGAAAAAATTGGTTGGATCGGATCAAAGCGTCCTAAAATGGTCGCCGTTCAAGCAGAAGGCTGCGCGCCGATTGTTAAGGCCTATGATGACGGTGAAGAGCATGCCCCCTTATGGGAAGATGCATATACACATGCATGGGGTATTCGTGTTCCTATTGCCGTTGGTGATTTTTTAATTTTACGTGCCGTGCGGGAAAGCGGCGGTTTTGCCATTGCCGTGAAAGAAGATCATATCTTTGATTGCCGCAACCGTGTTGCGCAAAAAGATGGTGTATTATTATGCCCTGAAGGGGCGGCCACATTTGCCGCATGGGAAATGGCGTTGGAAAATGGTCAAGTAAACAAAGATGATAAAGTGATCCTTTTTAATTGTGCTACTGGATTAAAATATCCTATGCCAGAAACAAACCAGGTTTTAGATAAAAATAAACCCATTGATTACAATAAATTCAAATAATTCAATGCGTTATTGCATCACAAATTTGACATGATCTCCGAATAGATTAAAAATAAGTTTTATTTATTCGGAGATTTATTATGATTAAAACCTCTCTTATTACGCTTCCTTTAGCCGCTATTTTATTCATACAACCCGCAGCAGCTCAACAAATGGCGCAATGCGAAGGGCCACTCATTAGCATGGAAGGCGCTGGCGAAGTGGAAAGCATTCCTGATATTGCCGAAGTCATGCTTAATGTTAAAAGCGAAAATAAAACGGAAGGCGAAGCGCTTGAAGACTTGTCTAGAAATCTACAAAAAATCATTGATGTCTTAGAAGGTTTAAAGGTCCAAGAAGAGCATATACGTACAGAAAGCATCAACATAAATCCCGTCTATCACCAACGTAACCGCCAAGAGATCGTCGGATATCGCTGTACCTCACGAATATATTTTAAAACATTTGATTTGGCTAAAATTTCCGATCTGATGAATGGTGTGATGGCGGGTAGTGATAATCTTTTCTCTAATATCAGCTATTCTTCATCAGAGAAAGAACAGCTCGAAGATCAAGCCCGTGAGAAAGCTTTTAAAAAAGCGTATCATAAAGTCAAACTATATGCCGAATTATCTGGTAATAAACTCGGTCAAATTTGCACAATCAGCGAAAATCGCATTTATACCAACATCGAACAGTTTGGCATTAACCGCCGCTCAGATCAAATGATGGCCATGGAAGCGGCACCCGCCAAAATGGGAAACCTGAACATACCTATTAAACCGGGAATGATGAAAACAAACGCGCAGGTTTCAGTGGTTTATCAGCTTGAAAATTAGCTTATACGATCGAGCACTATAAAGCTGTGTTCGTGGCTGTCTTTTTCTCCCTTTTCATGATCTTCTCGTGAATACTCAAGCCAATCTTTTTCATCGAGTTCCGGGAAATGTGCATCACCATCTATGTCCGCGTGAATACGGGTTAAATATAGACGGTCAGCAATTGGCAGCGTTAGTGCATAAATTTGTGCACCGCCAATGATCATAATTTCTTTTTCTTTTTTAACATCGGCCATTCCATGGGCAACATCCAGCGCCATTTCAAGACTGTGGGCGGTAATCACACCTTCTTGCGTGAATGTCGTATCACGCGTAATGACAATATTCGCACGACCAGGTAAGGGTTTTCCTATGGACTCAAATGTTTTTCGGCCCATAATGACCGGCTTATTCATCGTGACCTTTTTAAAATATTTTAGATCGGACGAAATTTTCCATGGCATGTCATTGTCTTTGCCGATGGTATTATTTGTGGCGGCAGCAACAATCAGTGATACTTTAACCATTATACAGCCACCAGTCCTTTGATATGCGGGTGTGCTTCATAATTTTGAAGTTCGAAATCTTCGAATTTGAAATCAAAGATATCTTTCACATCCGGATTAATCGCCATTGTTGGTAGTGGTTTAGGATCGCGGCTTAATTGAAGATCAATTTGTTCCATATGGTTCATATATAAATGTGCATCACCAAAGGTATGTACAAAATCGCCAAGACCAAGATCACATACTTGCGCGATCATCATGGTAAGCAGTGCGTAAGACGCAATATTAAACGGCACCCCAAGAAATACGTCAGCACTACGCTGATAAAGTTGGCAACTTAATTTTCCATCAGCAACATAAAATTGGAAAAGACAATGACAAGGAGGTAACGCCATATGATCCACGTCAGCCACATTCCAAGCGCTCACAATCATGCGACGACTATCCGGGTCATTTTTTATTGTATCTATTAAATTTGTAATCTGATCCACTGTTTCACCATTCGGCGTTGGCCAAGAACGCCACTGATGTCCATAAACCGGGCCAAGGTCACCATTTTCATCTGCCCATTCGTCCCAGATGCGAACACCACTATCTTTCAAATATTTGATATTGGTATCACCCGCAATAAACCACAAAAGTTCATGAATAATCGATTTTAAATGAAGCTTTTTGGTCGTTACCATCGGAAAGCCGTCTTCAAGGTTAAAACGCATTTGATAACCGAATACACTTCTTGTTCCGGTACCTGTTCTGTCTTCTTTTGTGGTGCCTTCATCACGAATGCGACGGGCAAGATTAAGGTATTGTTGCATGATATTCCAATTAAATTTCTATAGCCTGATACATAAATGACATAATTATTTCAGCAAATCTATTTAAATTTTAACTCTTTACCCTTATATATAGGGAGTCGGGCAACCGACTATGGCAATAAACTGTTATATGGAATAAACGTTACGGACCCGGGGGCGGTACCCGGCGCCTCCACCATTATCTTAAGTTATTGATTATGGGGGCGAAATAGGATCGACGTGCGCAATAAAGATATCGCTTTTGCTCAGCATGATACCGCTGTGACGGATCAAAACTCTACAAATGCAAACGATAATGAAGCATTTGCTGTAGCAGCTTAATAAGTTTCGCTACGCGGGGTTCGGTGGGCACCTAGCAACAGAAGCCCACCACTTCTTATGATAATCAAGCCGAATAAATGAAAATGACTCGCCCAGAATAAATCTTGTAGCTATAATCTTTTTATTAAAGAGTCGTACAGAAAGAAGTAAGAAATTTAAATGACCGATGAGACAATCAAATATGATGAAATGGTGCAGGACGCGTTAATTGGCGTTGTTCGCAATTTGCTAATAGATACTGCAAAACATGGGTTACCAGGCGAACACCATTTTTATATTACTTTTCAAACAACACATCCAGATGTGATCATTCCTTCTTATTTAAGAGACAGATACGAAGAAGATATGACAATTGTTTTACAAAATCAGTTCTGGGACTTAAAAGTTGAAGAAGATTTTTTCGAAATTGCGCTAAGTTTTAATCGCAATAAAGAACATTTATCTATTCCTTTTGAAGCGTTGTTAGGCTTTTTTGATCCAAGCGTTGATTTTGGCCTTCATTTCAATTCAGAAATTGATGCAACTGTCGAAATTGCAGAAGCCGAAGAAGTTGAAGAAGTCGCTATTACTTCAGCAGATAACACAGAAGATAAGACCGATGGCAAAGACAACATCGTGACACTTGATGCTTTTCGAAATAAGAAATAATCAACAATTCCGGAAATAAATCCATGACATCTCCAAAATATACCGACATGTATGCTCAAGGACCGAGCGATACAGAATACCGTAAAATCACATCTGATTATGTTTCAACAATTGAAGTAGACGGAAAAGAAGTTTTAAAAGTGGATAAAGAAGGCCTGCGTCTATTAACTGCAGAAGCAATGAGAGATATTTCCCATCTGTTAAGAGCGTCTCATTATGAAAAACTTGCAAAAATCCTAGAAGATGACGAAGCATCAGATAATGACCGCTTTGTCGCAACGGAACTCTTTAAAAATGCGAACATCGCTGCGGGAATGGTACTACCGAGTTGTCAAGATACTGGAACCGGGATCATCATGGGTAAAAAAGGACAGTATGTTTGGACGGAAGGCGATGATGCGGAAACCTTAAATCAAGGTGTGATTGATACCTTCACGCAAACGAATTTAAGATATTCACAACTTGCACCACAAAGCTTATTTGAAGAAAAAAACACAAAAACCAATGGCCCAGCCCAAGTTGACGTTTATGCAACAGAAGGTAACGAATATCATTTTCTATTTGTTGCTAAAGGTGGCGGCAGTGCGAACAAAACATTTCTTTATCAGCAAACACCTGCGGTATTGCGAGAAGATAAATTAACAGAATTTCTAGATGAAAAAATCCGAACATTAGGAACGGCTGCCTGCCCTCCTTATCATTTAGCCATCGTAATTGGTGGTTTAAGCGCCGAACAAAACCTTAAAACCGTCAAGATGGCAAGCACACATTATTTAGATGATTTGGCGACCGAAGGCGGTGAATTCGGTCAGGCCATTCGCTGTCCTGAAATGGAAGAAAAAGTACTTAAAATGACACAAGACTTTGACATTGGAGCGCAGTTTGGTGGTAAATATTTTTGCCATGATGTCCGTGTTATTCGTATGCCCCGCCATGGTGCCTCGGTTCCAATCGGCATTGGTGTATCCTGTTCGGCTGACCGTCAGGCAAAAGGTAAAATAACAAAAGATGGAATATTCCTTGAGCAATTAGAGCGCGACCCAGCCGGCTTTATGCCGGATATTCCAGAAGATAAATTAAGTGATAGTGTTGTAAAAATTGATTTAAACCGTCCCATGGATGCTGTTCGTGCCGAACTTAGCAAACATCCTGTTCGCACAAGACTTTCATTAACAGGAACCATTGTTGTTGCTCGCGATCTCGCTCATGCGGCGATTTTGAAAAAACTGGAAGACGGCGAACCAATGCCGGATTATCTTAAAAATCATATTGTATATTATGCAGGTCCCGCGAAAACACCCGAGGGCTATGCCTCGGGTTCATTTGGTCCAACAACGGCAGGACGTATGGATAGTTATGTGGACACTTTCCAAGCAGCCGGCGGAAGCCTGATTATGCTTGCCAAAGGAAACCGTAGCAAACAAGTTACCGACGCATGTGCAAAACACGGCGGTTTCTATCTTGGCTCCATCGGTGGTCCAGCAGCGATATTAGCCAAAGATAACATCACGAAGGTAGAAGTTCTCGATTTCGAAGACTTCGGTATGGAAGCCGTTTGGAAAATTGATGTAAAAGATTTCCCTGCCTTTATTATCGTTGATGATAAAGGGAATGATTTCTTCAAAATGCTATAACAAGTTCCAATTGGATAAAAAAATGAGCAATGACGATGAAATTCTTAAAAAACATTCCGTTGTCATTGCCGGGCATCAAACCAGCATCACACTTGAAAATATTTTCTGGTCAAAACTAAAAGAAATCGCCCATAAAGATCAGAAAAGTTTAAAAGAGCTCATCACTGAAATTGATCGTTCCCGCACAACAAACCTAAGCAGTGCCATTCGTGTCTATATATTAAAACAAGCGACTATTAATCATTAGTCGGTGGCTTATTAAACAATCTTTCTAAAAGCTTGGTGCCCAAATCTTCCACAGATTCTGGTTTTTTTTCATCTTCAACTGGTGCTTTTGATGCTGGCTCTTCAAGCTCAGGCTCTATAAAGGTCTCAAGTGGGGATTGTGGCTCATTGAAAGGTTCTTGTTCTACTTTAGGCATTTGCGCCGTTCCACCAGCAGGTGGTGATTGCGGAGCTGTTCCACCAGTTCCTGAAGGAGCCGCAGGTTGACCGCCAAATATATTCCCTAACCCGCCGTTTCCTTCAACCATATTTTGAAGAAGACTTGCCGCGATTTTCTGGCCAATGAACCCTTCGAGTGCTTTCGTATTATATTTAATTTGCGGATTATGAAGGTCACCAACAATATTAAGCCCTATTGGTGGTGCATCGGGATGTTCACTGAGTGCCATATCACCGGTTACATTCAAATTCCACTCCGCTAAATTAATAGCCATATTTACGGCGCTATCTGCGCCAAGCATTTTAATATCAAAGGGACTAAGTTCAATAAAACCATTCTTCATCGTGATAATACTATTACCCCCTTGATAAGGAGTTTCACCACCTGATAATGTCGCCGTCAGTAAACGTAGAAAACCGTTTTGGTTGCTAAGATCATTTAATTGCTCACTTAATCTTGGAATATCCAATCCACTGATTGCGCCAGGAGAGGCCACTACCTCACCATCACCATTTAAAGATGAAATAAGTGCACGTTGACTAACACCTTTCCCGGTAATTGATTGGTTCATATCAAAGCTACCGGATACAGGACTAATCCCTGCAAACGTTGATGTTGCTTCTGCTAATGTTGCACCAGTTAGTGCAAGATCCATTTTCAAATCGCCTGTGCTATTAAAATTTCCGGCTACATTTACGTCGCCACCAAATAACTTACCTGTAAAGTTATTGATATTGATAACGCCATCTTTTAGGACCGCCTCAAAACGTGGGTTTTCAAAATTATAATCATCATATTGAATAGCGTTTGCTGTTATTCTAAAAGTACCATCATATTCATTAAGTACTTCTAGTTCCATTGGCTCTTCGCTCCATTTACCCCAATCCTCTTCAACGGGAACTTCGGGTTCTGGTTCCATGAAATCTATAACGGGAATTTGATCAAGTACCATTGTGAATTCAAAATTACTTTTCTGTCCTGGCGCAAGATCCGCATTTAGTGCCCGTAAATCACCATTACCAGTAATTTTTGTTGGTCCAAGTTGCCCTGCAATATTTTTAAGTGAAATATCGCTCATATTCCCTGAAGCGGTCATTTTAAGTTCAATAGGTCCAAGTTCTGTATTAGAAGGTCTAAAATCAATGCCAAGACCACGAATAAATTCGCGCATATCTGGTCCGGAAAGATCGACAGCCATATCAAATGAGGAAATTTCATATTCAGCAGTTAAGTTTGTCCGTCCTTTTAAAGCAATTTCGCCGCCTGCTAATGCGAGAGTTCCATCCACATCAACCAATCCTTTAGTACCTTTAATGGATGAATTAATTGAAATCTGACGATCGTCAGCTGCCGCCGGTTTCGTTCTGGGAAGGTCAAATTGATCTATTAAACTTGCCAAACTCGGATTGGACCCCACAATATTTAAATCCATTGTACCAATTTCCGGAAGCTGCTTTAAAGTTTCACTTCTAACATCGCCTTTAACATCAATCTTGCTGCTGCCTAAAGTTGATTTTATATCGACATTCATCGCTTCAAAATTTCCGTTCATACGCGTATTAACGGCTACAGAACCGACATCCGCAATATCAAAATCTGTCTTAAAACGATAAGCTCTTTGAAGGGGTACAAGGGATGATGCTGTCGTATTAAAGGACGTTTCAAATTTTGGATCATCTTTTAATGAATTACCAATAAGAGAACCGTTTAAATCAAAGCCCGCATAATCGGTCACATCAATTGTCTTTGCGTTTAAGTTACCATCAAACAACTCTCCTCTAAGATTTACTTCTTTAACAGCAATCCCAGTTGTGGTTAAGCTATTCATCTTAATATTATAATTGGCATCGAAATCTGCAAGCATTGCAACTAATTCTTTTAAATCTAGCGGCTCATCATTTTGTTCCGGAAGATAGTTATCAACATTTAAATTGCTAATTTCGGCATCAATTCCAAAAGATGGCCTCTCTTGCAGGGCATAAGATAAGCCACCTTTAAATTGAAATGTATCAAGTGCACCATCAATCCCATAAACTTGAATTAAATTCTCATCAGCGCGAACTGCACTGGCATAGGATAGTCTTGTTAACCGACCCGTTGGGATCGTAGACACATCAACCTTCAACCACTCAAGAAATGCTCTTAAATTCCCAGAGCCGAGTTTCACATCACCTATAAATTGGGGTTTATTTTCAGGTAAAGATAAAACACCATTCCAAGAAAGGTCAGATCCACCGGGCATATTAACCCCGGCATTTGAAAATTCGATACCACCATCATTTGCCGTTAATGTCATTTCTAACTGACTGGCGATTTTTTCATTATATTGAAGCGCACCTAGTTTAAATTCAAAGGCTCCTTCCAAATCTTTTAAATATGAATAATCCGGATTATCATCATTTGATGAATTGTTTTCATCAACTGCGGCTGCAGATAAAAAGCTATCCAAATCAAAACTATTAACATTTAATCCACCTTCAAAACGTGTGAGTGCGCCAAAGGTAGCTTTTAAATTTCCGCCACCTCTGCTTTCACCCATTTCAAATTCAAATGTAGATATATTGATTGCATCGCCACCATACGCGACTGTAGTTTCTAATGTTAGCGGCTGATTATATTTAGGTCCATTTAGATTGGTATTGGCCGTATCCAACAATGAAACGGCCGTCATTAAATCTCCAACGTCTCCGGCAACTAAATTGATTTTTCCATCACCCGCAGGACTTTGACTATCAATATCAACACCACCAGAGAATTTAATTTCAACGTCATTATCCATAAGACTTGAAGCTATATTGATAGGAACTTTACGCCCTTCTCGGATCCTACCTATCATAATTTGCGCAGATACAGGTAAATTTTTATAACGGACATTACCATCAATTTCAAAAGGACCACTTAGGCTTTCCATTGAAACATCCGCATTAATATTTCTTAAAACTTCTTGGACGTTCGACGTAAAGTCTTGATAACTAATTTGACCATTTTCAATTTGAAATTGCTCAAAGCTTAATTCAGTTGTTCCTCCACTATCAGAATTACTTTCCGAACCAAACTCCCAATTCCCTTTACCATTTGCATCAACTTCAAGCGCAATGACCGGTTCAACAAGAATAAATTTCTTAACTTGGAACTCACCCCTTAATAACGGGAAAAAAGCCACATTAACATCGACTGATTTTAAGGTCACAAAATTTTCTGCGTCGCCACCCTCAACATTTGATACACTGACGTTTTCTGCAGAAAAAGCAGGAGACGGCAATATCGCAAGTGACAGATCACCATTAATTTTCACCGTTCTTTCACTAAGGTCAGAAGCCGTCGTTTCTATTTCAGCTTTATATTTATTCCAATCAACAAAGCTAGGCGCCACAAGTGCCCCGCCTATAAGAAGAACCAATAATATTCCGGCAATAATGCCTAATTTTTTCATTTAATATCCGCCGTTCATCAAATAATAATGATTAGTTTTTAGCTATTCGCCACTTTTTAATTATACATAACGTGAAAATAGTGGCAATAATTGGTCAACATATTATGAATATTATATATATATTTTTATTTAAGGGGAAAAAAATCAAATATGTTGGAAAAGGAAAGCAGTTCTAATCAACAATCTTTCTTAAGTCAGATGCAGATCGGGAAATATATGAACGTTAATGGTAAAACAATCGGTATATTGTTTGCTGTTCTCGTTGGTGCACTTGTCGCTTATGCGGCCATTGGTATCCGTTTTCTTATTCATATTGCGCAATTATATTCTCTGGGTACTTTTTCTGAAAATATCTATGATTTTGTTGACACTTTAAAATGGTGGCAAATTCTTGGGTCTACTGTATCAGGTGGATTAATCATCAGTTTTATATATTTCTTTTTTATGAGTGAGAAAAAAATAGGTGCCATCGCAGAGGTTATGGAGGCCTATACTTATAAAAACAGAAAAATGAATATTAAAGATGGTATTTTTAGTGCGATTTCGGCGGCTATTGCATTGGGTACAGGGTCAGGCGCAGGCCGTGAAGGTCCTGTTGTACATTTAGGGGCAACATTATCTGTCTGGGTATCAGATAAATTACATTTACCGCCTAAAATGTGCAGAACTTTGTTTGGTTGTGGTGTAGCTGCGGCGATTTCCGCTTCATTTAACGCGCCGATAGCAGGTGTTTTCTTTGCACTTGAAGTTATCCTAGGACATTATGCACTTCATGCTTTTGCACCAATCGTAATTTCATCCGTTACCGCCGCCATTATTTCTAGAATTCATTTCGGTGACTTTCCCGCTTTTATTATTCCCGATTACCAAATTATCAGTTTTTATGAGTTTCCGGCATTTTTAGTATTAGGATTTATCAGTGCTATATTTGCAATGATAATAACGAAATCGGTCTTTTTCGCCGATGATATGGCGAGTAAACTGCCCTTGCCCCCATGGGCGAGACCACCATTAGGCGGATTAGCGGTTGGCCTTATTGCTATTTTCTGTCCTTATATTCTAGGAGTAGGTTACGGTACTACTGACGCTGCTCTAAAAAATATTATTTCCTTTGATTTACTTTGTATTTTAATCATTGCAAAAATTGCGGTCACTTCAATTTCACTCGCCTTTAGATATGGTTCAGGTATCTTTAGCCCATCACTTTTACTCGGCGCCTTAGTCGGTGGCGCATTTGGGTTTATTATATCTTTAATATTCCCTGAACAGGCAAGTAATAGCGGCCTCTATGCTATTGTCGGCATGGGCGCCGTATCATCTGCCGTCCTGGGTGCACCTATATCAACAATATTAATAATTTTTGAACTTACTGGTGATTATCAAATTACACTTGCCTTAATGGCTGCCGTCGTCACTGCAAATATGATCACCAACCATTATTTAGAATCGTCATCTTTTTTCCATCTTCAATTAAAACGTAAAGGCATAGATCATGAGGGGAGCCGCGCACAAAAATTAAGCCGACAGATTATAGTTCAGAATATAATGACCAATGATTTTGCTGTGGTGGTTACAGATACTGATATTGAAAGAGTTAAAAATCTTATTCTTAATTCAAAAAACAACAGTCTTTTCGTTGTTGGTGATAAGTTTAATATACGTGGAATTATAACATTGAATGAATTACGTCACTCACTTGATAGTGACAATGAAATTGAAGAAATGAATGCGGATAAAATTTGTAGACAGCAAAACTTCCATCTCTCTACAAATGACACTCTAGAGCAAGCTATCTATCTATTCAAACAAACCGGCGAGGACTTTATTGCAGTTCTTGATGATAATGATCTTACAAAAATTGTAGGAGTTCTCTCCAAAGTAGAGCTGCTTCGTAGTTATAATAAAGTGCTTAATGAAGCCGAAGATTTATAATCTACATTTTAATCGTTTTTCATCTGTCAATTTTTCTTAAGTACGCTATATATGGGCAATGTCTGATCCATTTGACCTAGATAATTTACCCTCAACGCCATCGCGCGAAGAAAATTCTAATGCGAATATTCCGCCCTTCTATTTAGAGGGTTTGAATGCCCCGCAATTAGAAGCAATTGAAAATATTGATGGACCACTTCTTGTTTTGGCGGGGGCCGGAACAGGAAAAACACGCGTCTTAACCACTCGTTTAGCTCACATATTAGCTACCGAACGTGCATTCCCGAATCAAATTTTAGCGGTAACATTTACCAACAAAGCGGCAATGGAAATGAAGGAACGGGTTGGTTCAATCATTGGTGATGCCGTTGAAAGTATGTTTTGGCTAGGCACATTTCATTCTATATGTGTGAAAATATTGCGACGCCATGCCGATCTCGTTGGCCTTGGGACGAATTTCACAATATTAGATCAAGATGACCAAATCAGACTTTTAAAACAATTAATCCGTGCTGCAGATATTGATGAAAAAAAATATCCACCAAGGATGCTCGCTGGTCTCATTGATAGCTGGAAAAACAAAGGTTTTCTTCCCGCTCAGGTTCCTGCTAATGAAGCACACTCATATGCCGAAGGAATGGGAATAAAATTATATGCGGCTTATCAAGCCCGTTTAAAAGAATTAAATGCAGCGGACTTTGGTGATTTAATTTTATTATGTGTAAATCTTTTTCAAAAACATCCAGATGTTCTCAGAGAATATCAAAGCCGATTTAAATATATTTTAATCGACGAATATCAAGATACTAATATTTCCCAGTATCTATGGCTTAGACTGCTCGCCATGTTACATAAAAATATATGCTGTGTTGGGGATGACGATCAATCGATTTACGGCTGGCGCGGCGCAGAAGTCGGCAATATTTTACGATTTGAAAAAGATTTTGAAGGTGCAAAAGTTGTAAGGTTAGAGCAAAATTATCGTTCAACAACACATATCCTTGGTGCGGCCAGCGGCCTCATTACCAGCAATCAAGACCGGTTAGGAAAAACACTCTGGACCGCAAAAGAAGGTGGTGAAAAGGTTACCATTAATGCCGTTTGGGATGGGCGAGCGGAAGCGCGTACTATCGGCGACATGGTCGAAGATTTACAACGTCAAAAACAGCCTTTAAATGAAATGGCCGTGCTGGTTCGTGCTGGGTTTCAAACACGTGAATTTGAAGAAAACTTTTTATCACTTGGTATCCCTTATCGTATTATTGGCGGCGTTAGATTTTATGAGCGCGCAGAAATCCGTGACGCAATGGCGTATTTAAGAGTTACAAATAATCAGGATGATGATCTCGCATTTGAAAGAATTATTAACGTCCCCAAGCGCGGGATTGGTGACAGTACAGTCGCAAAGCTGCACCGTATTGCACGTGCCGCGACAATGTCATTGATGCGGGCGTCACGTGATATTATCGAAACAGAAGAAATTCCCAAAAAAGCGAGAAATTCGTTATCTACATTAATTGCTAATTTTGATCGCTGGCGGTCACTTACTTCTGATATCAGCCACATGGATTTGGTGGATACGATCCTTGAAGAAAGCGGATATTATGAGAAATGGAAAAATGATAAATCACCGGATGCACCCGGAAAATTAGAAAATTTGTCTGAACTCATAAGGGGTATGGAAGCTTTTGAAAATTTAGAAGAGTTTTTAGAACATGTATCGCTCGTCATGGAAAATACTGCTAAAAGCCAATATGATAGCGTAAGTATCATGACTTTACATGGATCAAAAGGACTTGAATTTGATACTGTGTTTTTACCGGGCTGGGAAGAAGAGCTATTCCCAAGCAAAAAGTCCTTAGAAGAGTTAGGCAACCAAGGCCTTGAGGAAGAAAGAAGACTTGCATACGTTGGGATAACGAGAGCGAAAAAACGCGCCCATATATTTTATGCTGCAAGCCGATATATGTTTGGTAACTACATGTCACCAATTCCTTCACGTTTTATCGCCGAACTCCCTGACGAACACGTCGAAAAACATGGTCAACAAGGATTAAGCAGCCTCGATCACGGTACATTTGGCCGTTCTTTTGATGCTGCGCCTAATTTAGGATTTAATTTTGGTGAAGGGCGTGAGAATTATCAATTAGATCGCAGTAAAGCCAAAAAGCGCCCAACATCTTCTGCGCGCAAAGCACCCGTCACAAAATCTTCTTTTTCTATAGGTGATCGTGTTTTTCACGACAAATTTGGTTACGGTAAGGTCACATCAATAGATGGCAATAAACTTGTGATCGACTTTGAAATGGGTTCAGTACGCAAAGTGATGGATAGTTTTATAAATCCTGCTTAACGAATTTTTATTTTACTATCTCTTTTTGCTTTTAAATCGAGAATCTCTTTCGGCTTACCAAAAACGTCAACACTGCCTGAACCCGAGCCATCAAAAACTAGTTTCTCTGTGGCATAAACTCTTGAATTTCCGGAACCGGATACATCAATCTCGACGACTTCGCAAACAAGGTCTTTTGCATCAACATCGCCTGAACCGTTTATTTCAATTTCCATTCTAGTGCAACTACCACCATCAAACTCGACATTTCCTGATCCATGAATTTCTACATCGACGTCATCGCCAGCGATTTCATCCATTTCAACATCACCTGAACCATGCACCTCAATCACCACTTCTTCACTTTTACCTGTGACATATATATCGCCTGAGCCATGTATTTGAAGTTCTAGCTCTTCGTTATCTACGCCGACAATCTCAGCGTTACCGGATCCATTGATCTCAAATGCTTCAATATTCGGCATCGTAATGGTAATATCTAAATTACCGTTATTGCCTCGGCCAAAACCGAACCAACCACCAAATCGCTTTTTATTACTGATTTTTAGAGTATCTCCATCACGGTCAAAAACTGTATTTTCAATACGTTTCTCATCGCCTTCGACCTCAATAGAATAATAATCATCAATAATTACGTTCACATTGGTCGACGTGTTTAGTTCGATTTTATCGAAATCAGTGATATCTGATATTACTTTACGTTCTTGTGCGTAAGCGAGCGAAATAGCGGCCACAGAAATGGCCGCCGTTACTAATATTTTTTTATAAATCATACTCATATAATACACCGATTAATGAATTCGAATTTTGCTTCTGCGTTTCGCATCATGGTCTATCACAGTTTGGGGCTTGCCGTAAACCTCAACATTACCAGAACCATGGCTATCAAACGTTAATGAGTTGCTCGCGTACACTTCGGTATCTCCTGAACCGGCGACTTCTACATTAACATCCTGGCATTGCATATCTTTTGCCTCTACATCACCTGAGCCATGAATATCAATTTCAAGCGACTGACATGTTCCGCCGTCCAGTTCAACATCACCTGAGCCATTAATAGATATTTCTACATCTTTGCCCATGACTTCACCCATGGAAATGTTGCCAGAACCATTAATGCTAATATCCAGTTCTTCTGACTGTCCCTTTACAAAAATGTCTCCTGAGCCATTCACATTTAACGCGAGTGATGAATTATCAACACCTTCAATATCAGCATCACCTGAGCCATTAATTTGCATAGATTCTATGTTTGGCATAACGATAAAAACTTCCATATCCTGATCACTATCATAATTAAAACGACCTTTTTTATGTTTTATTTTTAAAGTGTCATCTTTCATTTCAAGGACCGTATTACCAATACGTTCTTCATCACCAACCATTTCAATTGAATATGTACTTCCCATCTTAATGTTTACATCAGATGAAGTATTTAATTGTACTTTCGTGAAACCTGATAGATCAGATGATTTGGTAATATCTTCCGCTAAAGTTTCTGTTACTGATGAAGCATAGAGTGCAGCCGTTAGTGCTGCGCCGGATACACCGGCAATCTTAAATAATTTATTCATAATAACCTCCTAGATTATCTTCCGTGTTTATTATTTTTTTAATGAATGGTTATATTGCTAAACCATCCATCGCTTTTTGTTACTTCACCCGGGTTGCCATAGACTTCTATGTTACCCATGCCGCTAATATCGGCATCTACTTTTTCGCTGGCAAAAATTTCAATATTACCAGCCCCCTTCAAATCTACTTCGACTTGCCTACAGTGCAAATCTTCGGCTTCAATATTCCCAGCTCCTTTGAAATCAAGAATAAGCCATCCACATTTTCCTTCGACTTCGATGTTTCCCGCACCTTTCAAGTCAAATTCAACCTCTTCACTGTCAACTCCTTTGATGTCGGCATCTACTGCGCCCCTTAGATCCAAGCCAGTAAATTTCGGCATCGTAATTGTCACTTTTGGGCTATCTGTACCTGCACGGTCCCATATTTTTTTATCGCCGTCTTTATAAATTACAAGCTTTTCACCGCGCACCCTCATCAAAAGGTGATCAACAATTTCTTCTTCGCCTTCAATTTCAATTGAATAATCTTCACCAACCGTCACATCGATTTCGATACCAACTTCATCAATTCTTATTTTATCAAAGCCACGAAGGTCTCTTTTTACAGTAATTTCTTCGGCTTTAACGGGCGAAAGACCAATCATCAAAACTGATGTAAAAATAAATAATGCTGAAAAATACTTTGTCATATTGGGTATCTCCTATAGATTGATATTATATTTAAAGTCTCAAGCTTGAACAATAGCCCAACAAACCGCTTATCGCATTTTGCATGCACTTTATCGCAATTCTTCATTTGTTATGCTGGAAATTCACGTCCATTACGTATAAACCTGACCCTATCGGAAAGTTTAATGACATCGCATGACCATATGACAGATATGAAAACCTGGAAAATAAGCATTACATCTTTAAAAGAATATGTTCCCACTCTAGAAGAGGTTTTATACAGCCTAGATTTTGAACATTTCCCTACTGTTTCTAGCTTCGAAATTATTGGAAATGAAGACTATTGGACGGTAGAAGGATATTTTAATAACGAACCGAACAGCATAACTTTATCGTCAGAAATTAAGCGAACGGCTGGAATTTTTGGAATTGAGGCTCCAAGAGCGGAAATTGAATTATTGGACAATAAAAACTGGGTTGCCGAATCCCAAATCTTATTAAAACCTATTGAAGCCGGAAGCTTCTTTCTTTATGGACAGCATGATTTCAACGACATCCCTGAGGATAAAATCAGCATTCACATCGAAGCCGGCGAGGCCTTCGGAACTGGTGGCCATGAAACCACCGCGGGCTGTTTATTGCTTTTAAGCAAATTATCTGAACATATAAAACCATCAACTATTCTTGATCTTGGTAGCGGCAGTGGGGTTTTGGCAATAGCGGCTGCAAAATTATGGAACACAAAAATCATCGCTGCTGATATTGACCCAATTGCTACAAAAACAGCTAAAGCGAATATCTTACAAAATAATATTCCCTTGATAGAAGATAATAAAAGTCAAGATAATGGTATTATATGTTTATCAAGCGATGGATTTGAAAACAGTATTCTAGCAAATCATGCACCCTATGATTTAATAATTGCGAACATTCTGGCTAAACCATTACAAATTCTTGCAGAAGGCATTACCGATAATTTAAAAGAAGATGCATATCTCGTTTTATCAGGATTATTAGATGTTCAGGAAGAGGCCGTATTAAACGCTTATAAAGCACATGGTTGGGAATTATTTGACCGCCAAATCATTAATGAATGGCATTCATTACTTCTAAAAAAGATATAAAAAATGCGACTTTAGAAATTCAAAGTCGCATTCTAATTATGAAACTGCTTCAATAGAAGACTGATTATCATTACTATGAGTTTTTACCCAATTATCATTCATTGATTGATAACCTTTGTCACCAAGTAGGTCTATAAAATCATCATCTTCTGTACTCTCTTTTACAAAAGTTGAAACCGTATCAATTAATTCATTGATATCTTGTGTGTAAGTTGTTTCAAGAAGATCTGTTTTAGGTACATAGTTATATTCCTTCAACAGATCCATGAAACTATACGCTTTGAATATATTTGTCATTGATCTATCCTTAAATCTGCTGAATATTAATCTCTTTAGATGCTCGTCATCTTGTAAGAGACGTTATACCCATTCATATATGTAAGGAGTAGAGGGAAAAATTCACCTACAGCCATGCAATAATTGCATAACTAAATAAGAGCTAACCATTCTTCTTCGGTCAGCGTTTTAATACCTAATTCGGTAGCTTTCTTAAGTTTTGATCCTGCACCAGGGCCAGCAACCAATATGTCGGTTTTCGTAGAAACAGAACCGGCCACTTTTGCACCAAGGTTTTCCGCAGACGCTTTTGCCTCTTGTCTGCTCATTTTTTCTAATTTTCCGGTAAATACTATAATTTTTCCCGCGATCTCTGAATTTCCTGTTTCAGGTGGTGTAAATGCTTCTACGGTTATTTGAGAAAGTAAATCGCGAATAACCACCATATTTTGTTCTTCATCGAAGAAATCAATGATGGCATCAGCAACTTTCTCTCCGATCCCATCGATGTCCAAAAATGATTGATATTCAGAACTTCCTTTATCTGTTGCTATCTCAATATTATTTAAAAAATTTTCAATCGTTAAATAATTGAGGCACATTAAACGCGCATTCTGCTGACCTAAATGTCTAATTCCTAATGAAAATAGAAAGCGGTCCATCGATATTACGCGCTTATCATTAATCGCATTCCAAAGATTTTGAACGGATAAATCACCCCAGCCCTCTCTATTCTTTAATGAAGTCAAGGGCGATGCATTATCTTTTTCTTCAAGTCGAAAAATATCTGCAGGGCTTTCAATCATACCTTCATTGAAAAAGAACTCAATTTGCTTACTACCTAGTCCATCGATATCAAAAGCATTCCGTGAAACAAAATGACGTAAACGTTCAACCCGTTGAGCTGGACAGATTAAACCACCTGAACATCGCCAGACAACTTCATCGTCTTCACGAATTAAATGACTATTACAGGATGGACACACATCTGGAAATTCAACTGGTGTATTATGCTTTGATGATTTAACCACTGCAACAATCTGTGGAATAACATCACCAGCTCGCTGCACTAAGACTTCATCACCGATTTTAACGGCTAACCGCTCGATTTCATCCGCGTTATGAAGCGTAGCATTTGATACAACGACCCCACCAACGGTAATCGGCTCTAATCTTGCGACGGGTGTAATAGCCCCTGTTCGACCGACTTGATAATCAACTGCATTTAAAGTCGTTAATGCTTTTTCTGCGGGAAATTTATGTGCAATCGCCCAACGCGGTGCGCGCGCGACCATGCCGAGACGCTCCTGATAATCAAGACGATTAACTTTATAAACGACGCCATCAATATCATAATTCAGTTTTGATCTTTTCTCAGATATCAGCTCATAATGTGATATAATTTCTTCAACATCAGTATTCACAAAAACCATGTCATTTGTCGTAAAACCCCATTGCTGAAACTTTACTACAACATCACTTTGTTTGCTCCCTAATGGATCAGAATGCTCGCCCATGCAATACGCAAAGAACTTAAGTAATCTAGATTTTGTAATTTTACTATCCAATTGACGCAAAGAACCTGCAGCCGCATTGCGGGGATTTGCAAAAGGCTGTTTACCCGCCGCAATTTGCTTTTTATTAAGGGCGTCAAAATCATCCTTGGCCATATAAACTTCACCGCGTACTTCAAGAACGTCCGGCCAGTCACCGCCAGATAATTTTTCTGGAATTTGATCAATAGTTTTTAAATTATCCGTAATGTCTTCACCGGTTTTACCGTCCCCACGGGTTAAACCTTGTACAAAAATACCATTTTCATATCTCAATGAAGCTGATAATCCATCAATTTTCGGCTCAGCCAATAACTCCACTTTACTATCATCGTTTAAATTCAAGAACCTTTTAACTCGCCCGTGAAAATCATGGACATCAGCAGCATTAAATGCGTTATCCAAAGATAACATAGGACGTTTATGATCTACTTTTTTAAAACCGCTATTTAGTAAAGCACCTACTTTTTTGCTTGGGCTATCTGGACGAATAAGCAACGGAAACTTCTTTTCAATAAGATTATTTCTATTGCGTAATAAATCATATTCTGCGTCTGTGATTTCAGGGTTATCTTTAGCATGATATAGTTTATCATGATGTGATATTTCTTTTGCAAGCCTAGCGAGCTCTTGCTCTGCTTGTTGACTATCAAGGTCATCAATATCAATTTCACTGAAATCATTCATAAAACTATCCGTTCATCAGGAGCAATTTAAAAGATTATCTGCGGCGGCTCTCGCCTCTTCAGTCACTTCTGCACCTGCAAGCATTCTTGCAATTTCTTCTCTTCGATTATCTTTACTTAATGATGTTACACCTGTTACAACACTACCGTCAGCATCTGAAGTCATTTTATTTATATACCAATGACTGTTTCCGCGTGCCGCCACTTGTGGGGAATGAGTGATAACCATGATCTGGGCATTTTTCGCAAGCTCTGATAACCGACCACCAACTGCATTGGCAACCGCACCACCTACCCCTTGGTCAATTTCATCAAATATTAAAGTAGCAACACTGGTTTTTCTCGCAAGAACAACTTTTAATGCTAAAATAAATCTTGATAGTTCTCCACCTGAAGCAATTTTAATAAGACCACCAAAGGGGGCACCAGGATTAGTAGATACCCTGAAATCTATTCTTTCACCACCGTTAGCATTCCAGTTTTCTTTTTCTAGTGGTTCGATAAATGTTTTAAAACGCGCCTTATCCATTTTTAACGAAGGCAATTCAAGATTAACATTTTTATCAAGTAAGTCAGCCGCTTTTTTTCTTTCCTTCGTTAATAAGACGACATTTTTCTCAAACTTTTCTTCTGCGATTTTAACTTCACTTTTAAGGCGACTTACTTCTTCATCGCCATATTCAATAGTACTTAACTTTTGCTCAAATTCACTTTTTAAGTCAACGAGGTTATCAACTTGGCAATTATGTTTTCTGGAGGCCGCTCTTAATGAAAAAAGCCTCTCTTCTGTATTCTCCAAATCATAAGGATTAAATTCGAGATTTCTTATAGTGTCTTCCAGTTCTGCAATTGCATCAGTCGTCTCATTGGCTGCCCGCTCAAGACTTTCCGAAACCTTTTCTAATAATCCCGGTGCTTGTGCGGCCATTCTTTCCATTTTTCGAATTGTTGCTCTAAGTACTGTATCCACGCCTTTATCACTGAGAAGTTTATCCAATAAATCACCTAAACCTTCAGAAAGAGTTTCTCCTTGCATCATTCGGCTGCGCTCTTTCGCCAACTCTTCTTCTTCGCCTAACCTTGGATTTAAAGCATTCAATTCATCAAGGTTATGGCGAATATATTCTTCGTCTTGTTTCGCGCGATCTAATTTATCTTGTTCATTAATCAGTAATTCTTTTAATTGAATTAAAGTTTCATAGCTCTTTGAAACCTTTTTTTTAATTCCACTATAATCACCAAAATCATCCAATAAATCTCTATGACCAGTAGGATTAAGAAGTCCCCTTTCATCATGTTGACCATGGATCTCAACTAACGCCTCTCCAATTAACCTGAGCAAGGTAAGGCTAACAGATTGATCATTTATAAATGCTCTACTGCGCCCATCTTTTAAAACTATTCTTCTTAAAATGACTTGGCCATTCTCAAAATCTATTGCTTGTTCACTAAGTAAAGCCCAAACCTTATGTTTATCAGATAATGAAAATTCTGCGGTTACTGACCCTTGGTCTTTACCATGGCGAATTAATTCTTTACCACCCCGAAACCCTATTGCCAGTCCAATACTGGATAATAAAATTGATTTCCCTGCCCCAGTTTCACCACTTAAAACACTAAGACCGTCTTCAAATTCCATTCGAAGGCGGTCTATAAGTACGATATCTTTAATCGCAAGTGAAACGAGCATAAATAAATATACCTCTTAGTTAGCCTGCCGTTGGATTAAATCAGTAGCAAACTCATTCCATTCACTCTCAGGAAAATTCAAAGCAAGAACCTCAGCTGATTTCTTTGCTTCTGTAGATATTCCGAGAGCTAAATAGGCTTCGGTAATTCTTAAAAGAGCTTCTGGCGTATGACTTGTCGTTTGATACTCTTTTATAACATTATTAAATCTACCAATAGCAGCAAAAAACTCGCCATTTTGTTGATAATAACGTCCGATCTCCATTTCTTTACCAGCAAGATGGTCGCGAGCTAGTTCGATTTTTACTCGTGCGTCTTTGGCATAATCTGATTCTGGAGAAAGTCTAATCACATCATTAAAAGCGTTTAATGCTTGTTCAGTATTATTTTGATCGCGTCGTACATCTGCAATTTGCTCATACAAGCTCAAACCTATCATATAACGCGCGTAAACTGCGTTTTTATTGCCCGGATGTAATGCAAGATATCTCTGAGCCGCTAAAATAGCATCTTCGTAACTATTGGCCATATAATATGAGTAAGTAGACATAAGTTGCGCTCGTCTCGCCCAGATAGAATAAGGGTGTTGTCGCTCTACTTCATCATAAGCGATTGCTGCAAAAAACCATTGCCCACGATCACTATATTTTTGTGCTTCAATATAAAGCTGCTCTACTGGCAAATCTCTATAAGCGAGCTTTTCTCCACCACATCCACTTAAGGAGACAAATAAGAGTAATGTAAAAATTACTTTTTGTACCGGTGTTATCAAAGACATAATTTTCATAGTTAGTCCATTTTCAGATTCAAGAATAGATTAATACCGCACATATATAACATGCTTCAAGATAAAACCACCACTGCTATTATTAAAAAATTATGCTATTTACTCAGAAAAATATCACTAGACTTGATTATTTGCATAAAATATACATGTGTTATATAGTAACAAATTCGAGTCTAATATAGTAGGATCAAATGAAAGTTTTAAATAAAACAATAGTAACAATCACCTTCTTGATGACTTTGCTATTCGGAAATTCCATATATGCTAAAGACTTAAAGGTGGTCACAAGTATTAAGCCATTACATTCATTGGCCGCTCGTGTCATGGGTGAACATGGTGAACTAGAGCTACTCGTTAACGGCGGTGTGACCCCGCATATATTTCGAATGAAACCCTCTGATTTTAAAAAAGTTGTAAATGCGGATGTACTTTTTTATATTTCACCAAGGTTTGAAACTTTCTTAAAAACTACGTCTCTCGTGGATAGACCATCTTTAAATACAATAGCTTTTGCAGATCAAGAAGGAATAAAATTATATCCTTACCGTGATAGTAAAGTCTGGTTTGCTGAAGAAGGTGAAGATCATCATGGACATGATCACAGCGCAATGGACCTTCATATATGGCTAGACCCAAGCAATACAAGACGCATAGTGACCATAATTGAAGAAACATTGTCCGAATTAGATCCAATGAATAGCAATAACTATGGACGCAATGCTAAGCTACTTATTAAAGAATTATATGAACAAGAAGAGTTAATCCGTGAGTTATTAAGACCTCTTCGTGACAGTGCGATGATCGTTTATCATGATGCCTTTCAATATTACGAAAGGGCCTATTCCTTAAGAAGTATGGGAGCCATTGAGCTTAGTCCTGATAAACCGCCTAGTGTGAAACATATTTCTGCATTAAAGAAAATTGCTGAAGAGCGCAATGTGACTTGCGTATTAGCGATCCCCGGCACTCATCCAAAAATTGCAATGACCGTAATGGGGGATACAAAAGCAGGGTACGGCGTTGTTGATCATCTAGGACAATATTTAGAGGCCGGCCCACAAAGTTATATGCAGCTTATGTTTGAAATCACGCAAAGAATTGTAGATTGTCAGGAAAAAGAAGAAGCCCTTATGTTTGGTGCAAATTAAGCGGCAGAGCTGTTGTATATTTAACCTGTCTTAAAGTGAAAAATGACGTTGATACCGATATCAATGGATGATTAAGCAGATGCCCTGCTAAAAACTTTTCGAAAACTTCAACATTTGGCACAACAACAGTTAATGCATAATCATGTTGTCCCAATATAGCGTAACATTCTGTTACTTCTGGACGTTGTTCTATAAAATTTTCAAACTCTGTTCTAGTATCTTCTCCATGACGGCTGAGACGAACATGAATAATCACAGATACATTAAGGTTGCTTTTCTTTTGATCAAGCAAAGCTACTGTCCCTTTGATGACCCCAACATCTTCTAAATTTTTTATACGCCGCCAAACCGATGTGGCAGAAACGCCCGTAATTTCAGCAATATCCTGATTTGTCAGCGTGGCATCCTTTTGAATGAGGTTAAGTATTTTTATATCCGCCTGATCAAGTGAAATTTCCATTTTGTATTTATCCTTTATATGAAATATTAATTCATTTTTTGCTAAAAATACTATAAATTAAAAACAAAATTTCATCAATAATGGTTTATATTTTCTTTAAATGAATATTTTTAATAGTAAAGGAAAATGAATTGGCCGACTTATTTGAAAACCCAATGGGTGTTGATGGATTTGAATTTGTTGAATATGCCTCACCTGAGCCAGAGAAGCTGCGTGAGCTATTTAAACAACTTGGCTTTAGAACGATTGCCAAGCATCGTTCTAAAAATGTAACACTTCATAAAGCAGGTGGCGTCAACTTTTTGATCAATGCTGAACCAAATAGCTTTGCTCAGCGTTACGCTTTTGCACATGGCCCAAGTATTTGCGCAATGGCTTTCCGCGTTAGAAATTCTAAAGAAGCATATGATCATGCCATTGCTCAGGGCGCAAACCCTGTTGCGCAAGAAGTCGCGCCAATGGAACTATATATTCCAGCTATTGAAGGTATCGGTGGTAGTCGTCTTTACCTTGTAGACAGATACGGTGAAAATTCAATTTACGACGTAGACTTTATCCCTTGTAAAGAAGACAACATTGAAGAAATCGCCGACACAGGGTTTGAATTTATCGACCATTTAACGCATAATGTATATACGGGACGCATGAGTTACTGGGCAGATTTTTATGAAAGAATTTTCAATTTTAAGGAGTTGAAATTTTTTGATATTGATGGTCAAAAAACAGGCCTTACTAGTAAAGCAATGACGAGCCCGTGTGGCAAAATTCATATTCCATTAAACGAGTCTAAAGATAACTCTTCACAAATCGTTGAATATTTGAACGAATATCGCGGTGAAGGTATTCAGCATATCGCACTATACACAAATAATATTTATGATACTGTCGATATCTTAAAGGCGCGCCAAGTGCCCCTTCAAGATACAATTGATACATATTATGACCTTATTAATGATCGCATTGATGAACATGCAGAAGATGTTGAAGAATTAAGAAAACGCCGCATCCTTATTGACGGCGGAAAAGAAGATGGCGTGTTGCTTCAAATCTTCACAGATACAGTAATTGGTCCTATATTCTTCGAAATCATCCAACGCAAAGGAAATAATGGTTTTGGTGAAGGAAACTTTAAAGCATTATTTGAATCGATTGAACTCGATCAAATGAGACGTGGTGTTATTTAAACCGCTTCTAAAATTTCCATTAAAAAAGGCGGCTTATATAAGCCGCCTTTTTATTTTAGACATAATTATACTACTTTAATTCGCTTGGCGTCTTAAAAAAGCAGGGATTTCCAAATGATCTTCCGATGGAACCTCTTGAACTACAGGATCCTTTGAAACCTCTGACGCAACTATTTCGGGCTTCACCTCTTCGTTTGTCTTGGAAGGTTCTTTTTCTGCTTTAACTTCTTCAGAATTGTCAGTAACTGAACCATTACCAAAATCAAGCATATCACCTTGCTTCATTCTAGGCTCATTTTTAATAACCGGTTCTTTTTGAACTGCAGCTTCTTTCTTATTACCTAGTAAGTTCTGGAAAAGACCTAGCTTCTGACGCGGTTTTTCACGTGGCTCACTATTGGCAAGATCCGCTTCATTATAAGGATCAGCAATTATTTCCGGCTCAACCATTCTCTCTTCAATGGATGGTTCCGACATAACTGGCTCAGGTGCGATAAAAGGTGCGTCTCGGTCTTCAGCAACATTTTCCTCAACCTGAGGCTCTTCCATAGATTGGCGCGCTTCAGAAATATCCTGACGCATACGTTCAACTAGCTCTTCTGGTTCTGGCTCTTGTGATATTTCATCGACAAGATCCAATGGCTCTTCCGAAACAATATCTTCCTCAACAATTGCTTCTTGTTCATCAGCTTCTTGAGATCCAATAACCGGGCTAACTTCTGGAGCTTTGTCGCGGCTATAGGTCTTTTGGGGCATTTCTGCCTTTGGCATTGAACTGGCTTCAATACCTGTTGCCACAACTGATACGCGCATCTTACCATCAAGACTTGAATCAAGCGCAGAACCAACCAAAATATTTGCTTCTGGATCGACTTCACCACGAATTCGGTTTGCGGCTTCATCAACTTCAAATAGCGTAAGATCCATACCACCCGTAATATTGATTAATACACCTTGTGCACCCTTCATTGAAACTTCATCTAGTAATGGATTTGAGATAGCAGCTTCCGCCGCTTCTAATGCACGATTTTCACCTTCGGCCTCACCCGTACCCATCATCGCTTTACCCATTTCACTCATCACCGTACTCACATCCGCAAAATCAAGATTAACGAGGCCTGGGAGCATCATTAAATCTGTTACGCCGCGCACACCTGAATGAAGCACTTCATCTGCCATTGCAAAAGCATCAGCAAATGTTGTTCTTTCATTGGCAATACGAAATAAATTTTGGTTAGGGATAATAATCAAAGTATCAACATGTTTGGATAATTCAGAAATTCCTTCTTCAGCCAAACTCATGCGGCGACCACCCTCAAACTGGAAAGGTTTAGTCACAACGCCAACAGTCAATATTCCTTTTTCACGGGCTTTTTGCGCAATCATCGGCGCTGCGCCTGTACCGGTACCACCGCCCATTCCAGCAGTGATAAAAGCCATGTGGCACCCTTCAAGATGCTCTTCGATAGCATCCATGGTTTCTTCAGCGGCGGCGCGTCCAACTTCAGGACGAGCCCCAGCTCCCAAACCTTGGGTCAATTCCGCACCCAACTGTATTTTTTGCTCCGCTAACGAAAGACTCAAAGCTTGAGCATCCGTATTCGCACAAACAAAATCTACGCCCTTAAGCGCAGCATTCACCATGTTGTTTACAGCATTCCCACCAGCACCGCCAACACCAAATACTGTAATCTTTGGTGTAAGTTCCGTTAATTCTGGCGATGTAAATTCTATCGTCATCTTATTCTCCCAGGATTTTATTGTTAAATCAGGATTCATTCTTCTTTAACAAACAGTTAACCGTACTCTATATCAAGTGATTCGCGCTGTCTTTAAAAAAATGAACCCGAGTCGTTTTTTAATACTTCCGATTCGTTTTATAGCTCTTTTTGCTCTTAATACGAGTCATTTACAATCTATGGTTTAAAACTTTTTAGAAGTTCTCCTTAAACCAGTTACTCAATGTTTCAAAAATACCATTTCCACTTTTTACGTCTTCTTTAAAATGTAATTCTTCCGGTTTCAATGTGGCGTATAACAACAAACCAGCACCAGTTGCAAAACCACCCCCCGCTGTCGTATCGGCAAGGCCATCTACATTTAACGGCCTACCTATTCTGATACTGCAATTAAAAACTTTTTTCGCTAACTCTTCAACACCAGCCATTTGACTAGCACCACCGGTAATAATCAATCTTCTGCCCGCAGTATTCTCTAATCCTGCTTCTTTTATTTTCTCTCGAACGATTTCAAAAATTTCTTCAACTCGCGGTTCAATAATCGAAGTCAGCATTCTTCTTGGAATTGTTGTGACATTTTCTTGACCATTATCACCAATTTGCGTGACATCTATTTGGTTTCTCACCGTTGACATACTTGCAATACAATTTCCGAACAATGTTTTTAATCTTTCAGCGGCTTGAACGGGAGTTGATAATCCTTGTGCAATATCTTTGGTTACGTGATGCCCACCAAATGGAACCATATCGCCATAAATAAATTCATTATCTTTAAAGGCAGCTATTGTTGTGACGCCACCTCCCATATCAATACATATGCTTCCTAATTCCATTTCATCCGCTACAAGTGTCGATAAACCTGAAGCATATGGAGAAAATACAATTCCGCTCATATTCAAATGACAATTATTAATACATGCTTGTAAATTTCTAAGAGGGCTGATTGCTGCCGTTGTTACATGCATTTCAACACCGAGTTTTTCACCAAACATACCATTTGGGTTTCGCACCCCACCAACACCATCGATGCTAAAACTAGTTGGACGAGAATGAATGACAAATCTTTCTTGATCATTCAAGTGATGACGGCCCATGTCCAATACACGTTCTATGTCTACGTCACTAATTTCATGGCCCGCGACAGAAACTTCTACGGATAGATGTGTTGATTTTGGCTCACCCGCCGAAAGGTTGACAGTCACATTTTGAATAGGTGCGCCACCAGCCATTTTCTCGGCGGCATCGACAGCTGTACGGATCGCGCTTTCTGTTTCTTCCATATCAACTACTGTGCCAAGGTTTAAACCACGCGATTCACGGTGACCTATTCCAATTACACGCGGTCGGTTTGTTTCTTGATCAATTTCCGCTATGAAGCAGCAAATTTTACTGCTTCCAATATCTAAAATTGCAATGGTCTGATCAGCCATATTAGATCTCTTCTCCTTTACCACTGGTTTTAGCTATCAGACGTCGTCTTGCCGCTTCTTCCGGTGTTAGCCTTACAACTGTTTTATCTTTTATTCGAAAATCAACCGCTAAAATATTTCTTGCTAATAATTTTTCATCCCTTTCAAATTCAATTAAATTTTGCCAAGCTTCGTTCATATCTTCTTCAGGTAACATGATTTTTATACCGTTCTTAAGAATTAAATCCCAACGGCGCCCCCCAATCCAACTTGCAGTTTCAACTCGGTTAAACAAATCAATATTTTGTGATACGGCATTTAATAATCTTTCAAGTGCCTGATCCGCTCCTATACCACTTATCATCGGTAAATCAGCAAAGGCCTCTAAACCAAGGTCCGTAATTCTGACGCCCTCATCTGATAGAACCCATAATTTATTATCAAGTTGCCATAATGCTGAGGGCCGATGTTCTTCGACGCTTATTAGAACACCATCTGGTAATCTTCTGCTGATAGTCGCAACTTTAATCCAGGTGAGTTGCTCAACTTGATCTTTTATGGCGTTAATATTGGTTGCGAGTAAAGGTTCACCAATAGTGACACCAGACGCTTCATAAATTACTTCTTTTGGCGTTTGAAAGGCGCCTTCAATGATAATCTGATCAACGGTAATTCCCGCATCAACAAGACTATCTTCCACCTTATTTTCTGCACTATTAATCCAAGTTGTAATCTGGCCACTACGCCAAAGATAAAGTGACAAAATGACGACTAAGCACACCGCCGTTACGGATAACCCCCTTAAAACCGAATTTAATAACCGACGTCGTTTTAAATTTTTTGCTTCTTGCTCACCTCGACGACCCGATGGTTTATTATATTTCACATCATCTCTTACCGCTCGCATGATGCATCCTCCATCATCCTATGAACCAATTCGGAGAAACTGATCCCCATGTGTAAAACCTGCTCTGGTAAAAGTGACAGAGGTGTCATACCGGGTTGGGTATTGGTTTCTAATATATAAATATCTTCACCATCCATTCTAAAATCAGAACGGCTCACACCTCTACATCCCAATATTTCATGGGCTTTTTCGGCCATATCTTTTAGGTTTTCTTCCTGTGAAGGCGTTAAATCAGCAGGCAATATATGATCCGTCATGCCGTCTTGATATTTTGCTTTATAATCATAAAACCCTGCTTTTGGTTTTAATTCGGTAACACAAAGTGCTTTATCACCTAATACTGAAACTGTTAATTCACGCCCCGGTATATATTTTTCGACCATTAAATTTTCCGTATCATGCCACGGACCATCCATGTCTTGGTTGAATTCATCGCCATCTGTGACAATAACAACACCTACGCTCGATCCATCATTATAAGGTTTAACGACAAATGGCCTCGGCATAGGTTCTTTTAAAAATAAATCATTCGTTTTCACAACCATATCTGGCGCGCAAGGAATCCCAATAGATTGAAACAGTTTTTTAGAAAGAATTTTATCCATTGCCAATGCAGATGACTTTACCCCGGAATGGGTATAGGGAATTTTTAATGTCTCAAGCACGCCTTGCACGCAGCCATCTTCGCCCCAAGTGCCATGTAATCCATTAAACACGGCTTGCGGGGATAATTTTTTCAATACCTCATAAATATCTGGTTGCACATCTATTTCTGTGACTTCATATCCTGAGTCTCTCAAACCTTTTGCAATGGCATCACCGCTGACTAGTGACACTTCCCTCTCACTAGACCAGCCGCCTTTTAAAACACAAACATGTTTAAATTTATTCATGCTTCGCGCCCTATTCTCTTAATTTCCCATTCAAGCAAAACACCCGTCTTTTCTTGAACTCTTCTGCGCACTTCTTCACCAAGTGTTTCAATATCTTTTGCTGTCGCATTTCCTTCATTAATCAAGAAATTGCAATGCTTCTCTGAAACTTTTGCGCCGCCGATATTAAGTCCACGACACCCTGCTTCATCAACCAATTTCCACGCGGATTTTTCTTTTGGATTTTTAAAAGTACTGCCGCCTGTTCTTGTTCGAAGCGGTTGGCTTTCTTCACGCGCATCGCCAATTTCATTCATTTTTCTTTGAATGTCTTCAAAATTTCCCGTGCTACCTTTTAATGTTGCCTCAAGAAAAATATAATCATTTGGTACCGAAATATATCGATATCCAAAGCCCATATCTTGATGTGTTAAAATATGAACATCACCTTGCCTGTCCATTACTCGGGCACTAACAAAAACATCTTCTATTTCTGATCCATATGCTCCAGCGTTCATCTTTAACGCACCGCCAATTGTGCCCGGCACACCTCTAAGAAATTCAAATCCCGTAAGTTCCGCATTCAGCGCTTTTTTAGCGACTGATATATCAGGTGCACCTGACCCTACAGTGATAAAATTATCTTCTACATTTATCTTCGAAAACTTCTTTCCAAATCTAATAACGGCGCCCTTAACACCACCATCACGTATCAACAAGTTTGAGCCCACACCCAATGGCAAAATTTCAACATCATTCGGAAGGGCTTTTAAAAAACAAGCCAAATCCTGCTCATCCTCAGGCGTAAATAGGATATCGGCATTGCCGCCCGTCTTAAACCATGTATATTTTGATATTGGTGTGTCATAATCCAATTTACCGCGTACGAGTGCAGCAAAATTAGTTTTTAGATCATGATCCTGATAGGCCACCATCATCCCCTAATCCTTTTTAGAGCATTCGGCAAATCGTAAGCCCACTGCGAAACACTACCTGCACCAAGAAAGATAACCAAATCACCCTCTACGGCCACCTCAGAAACAACTCCCGCAATATCTTCTGGTCCATTAATTTTTAGAACGTCCCGATGGCCAAAACTTTGAAGTCCATTTATAAGCGCTTCTTGATCTGCCCCCTTAATCGGCGTTTCTCCTGCTTCAAACACTGGCGAAACGATAACCGTATCAGCATCGTTAAAGCAGGCACAAAATTCATCAAATAAGCTTTCAAGTCTCGTATATCGATGCGGTTGCATAATTGCGATAACTTTACCGTTATAAGCTTCACGCGCCGCGCTTAACACGGATGCAATTTCAACGGGGTGATGCGCATAATCATCAACAATCGTTATTTCATCCACTTTATCGACCAATGTAAAACGTCGCTTAACACCGGAAAACTTAGAAAACGTACTTCGTATCACCTCATTCGCAATACCAAGTTCATGAGATACCGCAATAGCCGCAATTGCATTTAGAACATTATGACGCCCAGGCATTGGCATCTCAATTTTATCAAATGTTGTTATCGTATCATCATGTCGATTAGTAATTTCAACATCAAACACAGCTGAACCTTCGCTGAAAGAAACATTCTTGCCGCGCACTTTTGCTTGTGGGCTAAACCCATAAGTGACAATGCGACGATCAATAATTTTTCCAATTAAAGTTTGAACTTCAGGATGATCAATACACATTGCCGCAAAACCATAAAACGGTACATTTTCAATAAATGTTTTAAAGGCTGCTTTTGCATTTTCGAAATCACCATAAAAATCTAAGTGCTCAGGATCAATATTTGTCACTACAGCAACGGTAGAAGGAATTTTGATAAATGTTCCATCGCTTTCATCCGCTTCCACAACCATCCAATCGCCATCACCAAGCCGTGCATTGGTTCCGTAAGCATTAATGATACCGCCATTAATAACAGTTGGATCATAATTTGCCTCATCAAGCACTGCAGAAACCATAGTCGTCGTGGTCGTTTTACCATGGGTACCAGCAACAGATATACACCATTTAAGTCGCATTAATTCTGCAAGCATTTCTGAACGCCTGATAAGCGGCATTTTATTTGCACGCGCCGCTATCACCTCTGGGTTATCAGGTTGAATGGCCGTTGAAATAACAATACCCCAAGCCCCTTCAAGGTTTTCTTCACGCTGCCCCACGAAAACCTTAATACCGAGATCTCTTAATCTTTTAACATTTGCATTTTCGGATATATCACTGCCTTGGATTTTATAGCCGAAATTATGCATAACCTCGGCAATTCCACTCATGCCAATCCCGCCAATACCGACGAAATGTAAAATACCGATATTAGTTGGGTGTCCAATTTTATTTGATCCTGTTTGCGTAGTCATTTTTGCGCTGACAATCCTTCATCTTCTGTTTTTTGTTCTATATTATTGGTATTTATGGCCTCTAAACTCCCTTTCACAAGGGCTAAGCGCTCAACGATATCGGCAAGGTCTTTTGTTGCATAAGGTTTACCAATTTTACGAGATTCTTCCGCGGCCAACCAAACCTCGTTGGGATGTCTCGCCATGCGCTGAAGTGTTTTTGCCAATTCCTTTGCATTAAATTGATTGTTTTGATAAAGCCAAGCACCACCATTGGCCACTAACTCACGCGCGTTCGCGGTTTGATGATCATCTGTAGCATGCGGATAAGGAACTAATATTGCGGGACGTCCAGCCGTTGTTAATTCCGCAATTGTTGAGGCACCCGCACGGCCAATGACCAAATGTGACCAACGCATACAATTAGGCAAATCATCAATAAAAGTTGTGAGTTCAACTGTTATCTTGGTATCAGCATAAAGCTCTCTTACGGCTTCAATATCTTCTTCTCTACATTGTTGCGTGACTTGAAGTCTACGCTGAGAAGCTCGCGGTAATGTAGAGATAGCTTGTGGAACAACTTCGCTGAATATTTTTGCACCTTGACTACCGCCTATTACCAAAATTCGAAATATACGATCATCCCCAAGTGTCGGGTAATAAAGATCACCAATATCCACAACTTCTTTACGCACTGGATTACCTGTTACAGCAACAAAATTATATTTATCCCAGTTTGCTTTTTGAGTATCTTCAAATGACAGCGCAACTGCGTCAACGGATTTGGCCATCATGCGATTCACTTTCCCCAAGACGGCATTTTGTTCATGAAGACAAGTGGGTATTTTAAGTGACCTAGCCGCCCGAATTGTTGGAAAGGATGGATATCCTCCAAACCCAATTACAGTTCCAGGATTTAACATTTTTAAGAGCGATTTTGCCTCAAATATACTACCAATAATTTTTGGAATGGCCGCTATTTTTCCAAGCAATCCTTTGCCAGCAAATGTCGCACCATTAACTTCATAAATCTTAACACCTTCAAACAATTTTCGATATTTAAGCCCACGTTTATCCGTAATCAACGTTACTTTATGTCCGCGTTCAACTAGTTCTTCGGAAAGGGCAAGCGCAGGAAACATATGACCACCCGTCCCGCCTGCCGCTAAGACAATATGACTGGTGCGCCTTCTGATCATCTTTTACCCCATGAAAGGTTCGTTTGACCCGGTTTATACTGACTATAACGCCGAGTTAGCGACAAAATCATACCCATCCCAATTGCAAGCGCAATCATAGAAGAGCCGCCATAACTGATGAATGGTAATGTCATACCTTTACTTGGTAAAATAGAAAGATTAACCGCCAGATTAATAAACGCTTGAATTCCAAATTGTGCAAGAAGCCCCGCGACCGCAAGCACCGTAAACATATCCTGCTCTTTTAAAAGATTAACAAGTCCACGAATTACGATGACACCAAATATTCCAATAATTAAGAGACATACGACCACGCCAAATTCTTCACCAGCAACCGCGAAAATATAATCTGAATGCGCATCAGGAAGGCGCATTTTGACCACTCCCTCACCAGGGCCAGTACCTAGAAAACCGCCATTTCTAAATGAATTGATCGCTAAATCTACTTGATATGTATCCGCGTTTTCAGGATGAAAAAAACGGTCAATACGATTTGCTACATGAGGAAGTAATAAGTAAGCAAGGAGCAACCCACCTAACCCCACTACGATGAGTGTACCAACCCAAACCCAAGCTAAACCAGCCATAAAGAGCTGCATTCCCCAAACAAATGAAACCAATATTGTTTGTCCAAAATCAGGTTGTGCAATAAGTAAACCTACTACTAACACAAACGATGCCATAGATATCTTCCAACCGGGAAAATCCGGGTTACGGCTTGTCTCAGAAAACATCCAAGCAGTAAAAATAATAAATGCTGGTTTCATAAATTCTGAGGCTTGCAGGGTAAAGGAGCCAATTGGAAGCCACCTTTGCGCCCCTTTTACCTCAGGCCCGAATAGAAGTGTAGCCACCAATAATAATAAACAGAGCGCGAATAATACAACACCGGTTCGGCGCACCATCACAGGCGTCATAAGTGATACAAAAAACATTACCCCAACCGAGAGAGCCAGAAAAAAAACTTGTCTTTCAACAAAATGGAAACTTGATAATCCGATACGCTCCGCAACCGCAGGACTAGCACCAAAAACCAATACAATGCCGATCGTGATCAATAACGCAATTGACATTAGGAGCCAACGATCAACGGTCCACCACCATGTGCTGAGAATACTATTATCGGTTCTTGAAAATGTTGACATTTTTCCCTCTTATCTCAACTTCAATGTTGCGAGCCCAACAAGCGCAAGCAAAACTGCAATGATCCAAAACCGAATAACAATTGTCGGTTCTGCCCATCCTTTTTTCTCATAATGATGATGTATTGGCGCCATTCTGAAAACACGCTTTCCAGTCAGTTTGAATGACGCAACTTGAACAATGACGGAAACCGTTTCTAAAACAAAAAGCCCCCCGACGATCGCTAATACAATTTCATGTTTTGTAATGACACTAACGGCACCTAATGCACCACCGAGTGACAGGCTTCCAGTGTCACCCATAAACACCATCGCGGGCGGAGCGTTATACCAAAGAAAGCCTAATCCTGCGCCAATGGTAGCAGCCAAAAATACTGCAAGTTCACCCGTTCCCTGAATATAGGTCAGATTTAAATAATCTGTATAAACAACATTTCCGACGACATACGCAATAATTGCAAAGGTTCCAGAAGCAATAATCACTGGAACAATAGCAAGACCATCAAGGCCATCCGTTAAATTGACGCTATTGGATGCGCCAACCAAAACGAATATTGCAAATGGTATCATAAACCACCCAAGATCAACCATCACGTCTTTTAAGAATGGTAATGCAAGTTTACTGCCATATTCTTCACCAGCCGTATTCATAATAATCAAAACAGCCCCTAAAGATATTGCAATTTCCAATAATAATTTAACCTTACCTGAAACACCTGCTGTGCTTGAACGCGTTATTTTTGCATAATCGTCAAGAAACCCTATAAAACCAAAACCCGTTGTCACCAACAAACAGGCCCAAATATAAGGGTTTGATAAATCAGCCCATAAAAGCGTCCCTGCACTTAAGCCTAGCAATATCAAAAAACCACCCATCGTTGGCGTGCCTTGCTTAGTCAAAATGTGACTTTCAGGGCCATCATCACGAATGGGTTGGCCTTTTTTTTGTTTGGCTTTCAACATAAATATAACGCGCGGCCCAAGCAGAAAACTTATAAGAAAGGCAGTAAATAACGATATCCCGGTTCTGAATGTTAAATAATTAAACACATTCAGAGTACCGTAATCATCACTCATAGATGTTAGTAATTCATAGAGCATCTATTTTACCTTTTCTTATCCGTTCATTGCCTGTTTATCTTGGTTGATATCCAAGCATTTTAATTTTTTGACAACATCAAACATTCCACTTGAATTTGACCCTTTAACCATAATGATATCGTGATCATGCAAATCACTTAATAAAGCACGCTCTAGGGCCGCCTTATCATTAAAATAACTCACATAGATTTCTGGATATTGATTATTAACCTGATCAGCCAATTTCTTCATGTGACTGCCGACAAGAAATATACGGTCAACTTCTGCTTCATATAATGTAGATGCTAAACCAATATGCATTTCATCAGCCTGTTCACCAAGCTCTGCCATATCACCAAGAACAGCGATTTTACGCCCTTCCTCGGAACTTTCGCATTCACCAAGTGTTTTAATGGCTGCCTTCATACTTGCTGGATTGGCGTTATAGCTTTCATCTATAAGTAATAATGAAGCATCCGTTGCAATATCATAATAAATACGGTCCCGACGACCACGTCCCGCGAGTGGTGTCAATTCAGCAAGTCCAAGCCCACTTAAACCAAGGTCGGCACCAACCGCATCAACTGCAGCCAATACGGCCATTGAATTCATTACCCAATGATATCCAAGCATGCCAACTTTATAACTCATCGTTCTGCCAGAAATGTCCGCAATAACGCAGCTGCAAGTATCATGAAAATAATGACGCAATACTTTTACATCTGCTTCCTTATGGCTACCAAATGAAATAATCTCACCCACATTTGCCTCAATGGCTCTTGTTTTCAATCTTTCATAATGTGGGTTGTCACGATTAATGATCGCGGTGCCTTTACCATTCAATGTCGTGAATATCTCGGCTTTCGCGTCGGCAATTTCCTCTACATTTTCAAAAAATTCACTATGCGCAAGTTCTACCGTTGTTATAATGGATACGTCCGGACGGACAAGCTTGACGAGTTCACGGATTTCACCGCTATGGTTCATTCCGAGTTCAAAAATACCATATTCCACGTCATAAGGCATACGGGCCAATGACAACGGAACACCAACATCATTGTTGTAACTTAATACGCTCGCATGAGTTTTTTTATAACGTGACAATGCAGCCTTTAAAGCCTCTTTTGTACCAGTTTTACCTACGCTACCTGTTACAGCGATAATCGGAACATCTACACGCGCACGTCCCGCTTTACCAAGGGCAACAAGCGCCTCCATTACATCTGAAACAATGACAAGTTTATCAGGGTCTACACCTTCAACATTTTTGCTGACGATGGCGCCAGCAGCACCAGAATCAAGTGCGACCTTTACATAAGCATGACCATCAAAATTATCCCCCGTTAACCCAAAAAAGAGATCCCCTTTTTCTATAGAACGACTATCAATGGAAACCCCGTATGAATTCCAACGCGCATTAATGCTCACGTTGAAAACGGCTTCCAATTCTTGTGATGTCCATAGTGGCAATAAACTCATGCCTGACTGCCTTTCTAATTTGCTCTTCTGGTTTCTAAATTATTCTGCTGTTCAGCGGCTACAATCGCCGATCTTACGACGGTGACGTCATCGAATTCATATACGGTATCGCCAATGGTTTGCCCTTGTTCATGACCTTTACCGGCGACCAATAAAATGTCGCCTTCTTCCATTTCAAGTACAGCCCGACGAATGGCGCCAGCACGCTCGCCTGCGTCAATACCTTTAGGGCAGCCCTTCATAATCTCTCGTCTAATTTCAATTGGAAATTCTGAACGAGGGTTGTCGTCTGTTACATAAGCTTTATCGGCAAATTTTTCTGCGATCTCACCCATCACTTTTCTCTTGGCTCGATCACGATCGCCACCGCAGCCAAAGACAACAGATAAATTCCCTCTCACATGGGGTTTCAATGATTTTAACACCGTTTCAAGTGCATCTGGTGTATGGGCATAATCCACATAAATGCGTCCGCCATTCGGATGACGACCAGCTTGTTCCATTCGGCCTCGCACAGACCTTAAATAAGCTAGCGCCTTAAATGCTTCTTTAACATTGCCACCGCATCCTATAACAAGCCCTAAAGCCATCAGAGCGTTGGATGCTTGAAAATTGCCCACGAGCGGCAGCAAAATATCATGTATTTCTGACTTATAACTCACTGTTATTTCTTGACCTGATGGTGATGATCTTTGATCAAGCAATCTAATATCACCATCATGTCGCCCAACCGTGATAATACGATGGCCACGTTCTTCACAAATTTGCTGCACATCTTTTACCAGTGGGCAATCTACATTAAGAACAGCGGTTCTTTGAGAAGGAAGCAGCTCCGAAAATAAACGTTTTTTTGCCTTAAAATATTCTTCAACCGTTTCATGATAGTCAAGATGGTCATGTGTTAAGTTGGTAAATGCCGCCGCAGAAATATCCACACCTTCAAGTCTATATTGATCTAATCCATGACTTGATGCTTCAAAAACCACATGACTAACATCAAGATCACTTAATTCTTTTAACGCTTGATGAATGACAACAGGATCTGGTGTCGTAAGTCCAGTTTTTTGATCATATCCATCCGCATGGATCCCCAATGTTCCAACGGAGGCCGCCTTAATGCCCATATGGCTCCAAATTTGCTGCGTGAAGAATGCAACCGATGTTTTACCATTCGTACCTGTAACAGCAGCAATATTTGACGGTTGGTCTTGGAAAAAACGAGAAACATATTGTGGGAAGACTTGTGCCGGATTTTCGTGGGTTAACCAAATAACATCTGGATTTTGGGTTCTTGCGTCTTCAATGCAAAGTATTGCAATCGCTCCCGCTGCGATGGCATTATCGATGAAATCCGCACCATTAAATTTTAATCCAGGCAGCGCAACGAACATAAACCCTTTTTCAACCTTACGGCTATCAGCAGTAATGCCTTTAATATCGACATCAAAGAGTTCATCATTATTATTTAAAATTTCTTTTAAATTCATTCTTCCGTTCCGGACACTAGCATCATTTCTTCAAATTCAATGTCGTTCGTTTGTGCTGGCTTAATCCCCATTAATGGGCCTACTTTTCTGATAATATTGCCAACCATGGGTGCGGCGGTCCAACCGCCAGACGCCATGTTAAATGTCTCTTTAATGCCGTGAGGTTCATCAAGCATTGCAAAAATTACATACTGCGGATCATTAATTGGAAAGGCCGCAACAAAAGAAGAAATAATCTCTTTTTTATAACCTCTAAAGCCATCGCCTTTTTCAGCTGCTTTATTGGCTGTTCCCGTTTTACCGCCAATCAAATATCCGTCTACTTTTGCGCTTTTTCCGGTACCAAACTCCACCACCAAATGCATAAGGTTTCTCATAACTTCACTAGTTTCTGGTGAAATGACCTGGAACTCATCCTGCTCATAAGACACTGTTTGAACTTGTTTTGCATCTTTTCTGATTAAGGTGGCAGGATTAAGGCGTCCGCCATTAATCATGGCCGCAACACCACTGGCTAAATGAAGTGGCGTAACCGCTATACCGTGCCCATAAGACGTGGTAACAAGCTCTGTAGGGCCCCATTGGTAAGGTAGTATGGGGTTCCCTTTTTCATGAATTTCAATATCAGTTTTTCTAAATAAACCTAATTTCTCGAAGAATTCTTTTTGCCCATCCACACCAATTTCTTGTGCCATTTTGAGTGTACCAATGTTAGATGAATAAACATAAATTTCAGGTACGCTTAACCATCTATTTTTAGCATGGTCATCATGGATGGTAAAACCTGATACGCGCACAGGTTTTGACGCATCATAACCACCCCCTAAGTCAACAACATTACTTTCTAGTCCAGATGCAATAGTAAAGGTTTTAAAACCGGAACCTAATTCATAAACCCCTTGCAGGATTTGATTAAACCGACTTGGGTCAGTCGGGTCATTATTTTCATTTGGATCAAAATCAGGCAATGACGACAGGGCCAAAACTTCACCCGTTTTTGCATCTAAGATTAATCCCGCTCCGCCTTTGGCAGAGAATTTTTCCATATAATTATTTAGTTCCTGATTTAAAATATGTTGAAGTCTAATATCAATCGAAAGCTCTAATGGCTCTTCGGAACATAGCGGATCAGAAAGACGTTCATTAAAATACAATTCTACACCCGCAGAAGGCTGATTATCAACACCAACAGAACCTAAAACGTGTGATACAAGACTTCCATGAGGGTAAATTCTTTTTTCTGCATCCGAAAATACTAAACCAGGCTCACCAAGCTTATTGATTTCAAACATTTGCTTCGGCGTTAGTTTTCTTTTTATCCAGGCATGGCGGCGTTCGGAAGTTAATGTTGCTAGAATATCATCGCGTTTAAGGCTCGGAAGCACCTCTTTTATCCGATATGATAATAATTCTGGATCATTAATTTTATGAGGATTAACACCTAATGATGGCGTCTTTAAATTTGTAGCAAGAACAACACCATTTCTATCAACAATATCTGCTCTCGCCATCAACAGGGCATTATTCGCACTAGCTGTTCTGTAGCCAATTTCTTTATTTGCTTGAAAAACACCGACTGAAACCAACTTGAAACTTAATGTGACAAAGCCAAGCGCAAATAAAGCCATCACAATAATCATGCGATTTCGAACAACCTCTATTGCTCCCTGGCGTACGCCTTCCACTCGCAAGTCAATTGGTTTCACTTTTCTTATCCTTTTAATTACCTATTTTGGCTAAAATTCGATCATAGAGACTCAATGTCTCAGGCACATCTCTCTTAACTTCTTCTTTTTCTTTTGTTGCATCAAAATCTATCGCCACAACTTGCTCACCATTTGACGGGTAAATAGGAGCTTTACTTACAGCAGAAGGGTCTGGTTTTGGGCGCGGTAAAAATGGTTTAAAGTTATCTATAGGCAAGCTCACCAATTGAACATTTTCTCTTTCGCTTAATTCCTTAACATCAGAAACCATTTGTTCATTCGTTGTGGATGCAAGAACCAGATGTCTTTTGCTTAAACGTTCTATACGTTCTGGCCGTGACAAGTATGCCATCTCGGCCTTCAGAACTTTTATTGCCTCTCGGTCTTTAAGTATTTTAGAGCTAATTGTGCGCTTTTCTTCTTCAAGGTCGTATGTTCCCTGCTTTAAATTATAAACAGCAGTTGTAGAAATAATGACTGTCAAAACTGTAAATAGTGCGAATAATTTTATCATGCCGCAAATTCCTTTTGCCAAACTGGCGCATCTGTTCTGATGGCCGCTCTTAATTTTGCTGAACGGGAACGTGTATTATTTTTGATTTCTTCTTGAGATGCTTTTTTTCCACCGCGGAACAACATTTCAAATGAAGGTGGGTTTTGCTCCAATTCCCCTGCCGGCATATGACGTGAACCTCGCGATGCTTCACCACTTCTAATTTTGAAAAATTCTTTTACTATTCGGTCCTCTAATGAATGAAAAGTAACAACACATAAACGACCGCCCGGTGATAAAATATTTTCAGCTGCAACTAGCGCCCTCTTTAATTCACCAAGCTCATCATTGACAAAAATTCTTAACGCTTGAAATGTTCTAGTTGCGCCATGAATTTGCTTTTTACCTTTTTTATACTTAGGTCCACCAACCGCAGCTTCAACCACTTTTGAAAGTTCTAAAGTTCTTGTGAAATTCTTCTCTTCACGAGCTTTAACGATTGCTTTTGCTACACGTCTTGACGCTCTTTCTTCACCATATTGATAAATTATATTGGCCAACTCTTCTTCTTCAGTATTGTTAACAACATCTGCTGCCGTCATGCCATGGTCACTCATGCGCATATCAAGAGGTCCATCTTGCATGAATGAAAAACCACGCTCCGCCTGGTCAAGCTGCATTGAAGAAACGCCAATATCCAATACTATGCCGTCCACATAATTTTGACCTTGTGCTTCAAGTAAAGATTTCATTTCCGAAAAACACCCTTGAAGAAGATCAAACTTTCCAGGGTACATGCTTTTTAATTTATTTGCAGTCGCAACAACATTTGAATCTCTGTCTATTGCCCAAAGCATTGAAACATTTTTTTCTAAGATCGCTCGACTATACCCCCCTGCACCAAATGTGCCATCAACATATGTCTTATCTTTTTCAAGTGAAAGCGCCTCTAACACTTCATTAAGCATTACAGATATATGATCAGAACTTTGATAATCGCGCAGAGCATCATGCTTATCGGCGACCATGATCTCCTCCATCATCCTTATCCACACGAAAACGTAACATAGATCTTTTTTCTTTGACCTTATGACGCGCTTTATCCAATTCTTGCTTGAACGCTTCCGGTTCCCAAATTTGAAAAGTTTTTCCTTTGCCGGCAAAAGTGGCATATTCTGTAATGCCCGCAAACTCCATTAATTCTTGTGGCAATATAATTCTGCCATTTCCATCGAACGTTAATTCAACCAACCCTGACATAAGGGCAAGACTAAATTCTTCATGTTCATCTGAATAAGGAGCAAATCCATCTAAGCTATCATTTACTTTTTCTATGTGAAGAAGGTCACAACACTCAATCGCATCGTGATTAACGGCCTGATAAGCGACAATCGATTTCTGAAACCCACTAGGAAGAGCTGCGCGGAATTGTGCAGGCACAGAAACGCGCCCTTTCCGGTCCACCTTATTGGTGTATTTAGACATAAATAATGGCATTTAGTCGTCCAGCAAATCTTAGTTTGTTTTTAATTTGATTGCAGTGGAAATTTCGCCCCATTGCTACCCTTAAATGGAATATCATGGGATATTATGCCCGTCAATGGGATTTAATATAGATTAAATGGGATTAACAAATTATTAATTGCGGAAATTAAATATAAAAGTACTTATTTTTCAAATACTTAAATAAATATACGCCCTCGCATATAAACGTAAATGCAAACACAACAAAAATGCCATAAATGGGTTTTTATGGGATAAAGGATAAAAAAGCACTTAAATGTGCATAAAATAGGACTAAGACTCGGGTTTTCATAGAGAATCGGGGAAAGTGGGAAAATATTTGATGTGACTTAAATTATAATCGGTCGCCGAGCGATCCAAAGATCGTTTTCACGCGGTCAGGTGGGTATTTAAATTCTAAGCCGATAAAGCCATTCTCAGCCCAAGATACTTTAGAAGGTATTTTAGGGTTACCTTTAATTTCAATGTCAAAATCTGCCCCTCTTTCGAGAGGAATGTTTAATTTAATTTTAGCACCATAAAGTGAAAGGTCATAAGTAACAGCATCAAATAAGTAGCTGCCTACATCAATACTTGATTTCAAAAGAACATTTTGTCTTTTGCTTTTACGCTGCTTAAATTCAGAATTATCGTTAATAACTAAATTCCCATCTTCTTAACCATTTTTAACCCCTTACTTTTTTATAAGACAATCTTTTTAAAAGTCATAGCAAAAAAGTAAGCGCTACTATCTTATGATAAATTTGTTGTGATGCCGCTTAGATGCTCTTTTATTTTTTGCGGTCTATCATTGAAATTTAATCCAACGTATCCAGCTGAAACCCATACGACCTTCGCTATGTGTTGAAGGTTATCTTCGAAATTAATACTTACATTTTCATTTTCAAATATTGGGGCATCAACTTTCAAACGCACACCACCTAATGAAACATCATATGCAGTACAAGAAAATAATTTACCGTTTACATCAACTGAAGCATTAAGCTTAACAGCACGTCTTTTATGCTTACGAACGGCCTTAGACGCTTTTTTCATATCATCAAAAGTCATACTAATCCTTTTCAGGTTTTACCCTTTAAGGATATATTCAATCCGTTAACAAAAATTTAACGTTTTTTTTCAGCACTATTTTAGATGGTCATCAAAATAACGTTTCATCGTTTCATAGACATGCCTGCGGCGCATTCGGTCGCTTCCCAAACGATGTGTTTGACCAGGGTACGCCATAAAGTCAAACTGGATTGCTTTTTGCTGCATTTCATCAAGTAACATACTGGTATGGTTAAATAAAACATTATCATCCGCCATACCATGAAGGACTAAAAGTTTACCTTTTAAACCTTCTACATATGGGAAGACGCTGCTTTTATCATAGACATCTTTCCCACCTTCAGTATGACCTAGAAAACGTTCAGTATAATGCGTATCATATAAACGCCAATCGGTAACAGGAGCACCAGAAACACCCGCCTTAAATACATTGGGTGCCGTAAACATGCTCATTAAAACCATATATCCACCGTAACTATGTCCCTGCACACCGACATTTTCCATATCAATAAAATCAAGTGTTTTTAAATACTCTGCACCCGCAACTTGATCTTCAACTTCGTATTTACCCATATGACGATACACTGCCCCAGCAAACTTAGTTCCCTTGTTCGACGTCCCTCTATTATCAAGTGTGAAGACAACATATCCATCCTGCGCCCATACTTGATGTAATAAATTTCCCCAAGATTTCCGAACCAGTTGCGATCCAGGACCACCATATAGCGCAAAGATAACCGGGTATTTCTTACCCTTTTCCATATTCGCAGGTTTATACATTTGGTAATGTAGTTCATCTCCATCATTATTTTCGATTACGCCAAACTCAGGATAAATATGACTTTGCTTGTACGCATAATATGGGTGCCCTTGCTTCAATTGATTTTCTTCAATCCACATCAACCGAGAGCCATCCATATTGTGGATAGACACTTGAGGTGGCGTTTCTGGATTAGAAAAATTATCAATATAACTCTGACCACCCCCGGCGATAGAAACTGTATGCCAGCCCGCTCTTTTTGAAATCTTTTTAGGTTTTTTTTCCTTATTACTATTTAAAGGCACACTATATAAATGCCTTTCAAGATAATCGGTGGCGTTACCAATAAAATAAACCTCACCCTTTTCTTCATTCGCAGCGATAGACCCATTAACAACCCAATCACCATCGGTTAATTGGTTAATTAATGACCCATCGTTCTTATAGTGATAAATGTGGCTAAAGCCGCTGCGCTCAGATTGCCATAAGAACTCATAACCATTTTTTAAAAATGTTAAGCCATGATTTAAATTTATCCAAGTATCAGATGTTTCCATTATCACTGAGCGCGTACTTGCCGTGTTCGCATCAGCAAAAATAAGCTCTAGCTTTGTTTGTCCTCTATTTTCTTTCTGAAAAAAAACTCCACTACTATCAGGTACCCATTTCACTCGCGGTAAATAAACATCTTCTTCATCACCAAGGTCCACCCATTTCGTTTCACCCGATGAAAGCTCAAGGATACCCAATTTAACGGTTACGTTTTTACTACCTGCACGTGGATAACGTTCCCTAAGAACATTAAACCCGTCACGCACTATTTCATATCTGCCACGCTCATCGATATTTTTTTCATCAAATTGAATATAAGCGATATACTTTTCATCATTTGACCACCAATAACCAGTGTCACGGTCCATTTCTTCCATTGCAATAAACTCAGCAACACCATTTTTTATGGTCGGAGAATTAGACATAGTTAAGGTTTTGTGGGACTTCGTTTTTACATCAACAACGTGAATATTATCGTTTTTAATGTAAGACACATAATTTCCATTAGGTGAAAAACGACTGTCTAATTCATATTCTGGATTGTTCGTTAGCCTGTTTGTTTTTCTATCATTTAAGGAATATTCATATAAATCACCACCAAGCGGGAAAAGCAATTTATCGCCCTCTCTAGACCATGAAAAATCTACGATTCCTAAATTTGTGATCCGCATTCTTTCACGGCGCCCGCGTTCTTCTTCGGAAAGTTCTTCTTCTCCCCCTGTTATGTCACTCGCCTTTACAAGTAACTGTGCTTTTTTCTCGGCTAGATTATATTCCCATAAATCTAACACACGAGCATCTTCATCACTGCTTTTTAAAAATGTAACTCGTGCGCCGTCCGGTGAAAATTTTAAGCCTCTAGGAACAGAGCCATTTAAACTACCGTTTTCAGTAATTTCTTTAATCGTAAGACCATCACTCGCTTTTGCAGAAAAAGCAGCGAATGAAGCTGAAATAAATACGATTTTTAAAAATATTCTCATGGCTGACATCAGTTGTTCCCTATTAATTGATTAAAACTCATGGATGTTAGCAATGATAAAAAATCAAATCCACTGAAATAAATAAGAAAAAGAAAAATGTCAGATGGCCTATAAGCCGGGTTCTGTCCAATGGTTGCCCATTTGTAAGATCATTCATCTAGAACTTTTGTTACCAAAAGCTTCATGCAATCAACCCGAACGACACTTCAGAAGAAAGCGGCCTAAGCCTGTCGTTCCTATTCGATTTTGCACCTGGTGGGGTTTACCATGCCCTTTTTGTCACCAAAAAGGCGGTGCGCTCTTACCGCACCCTTTCACCCTTACCTGCCGAGCAGGCGGTTTACTTTCTGTGGCACTATCCCTGAAGTTACCTTCGCTGGCCATTAACCAGCACCATTCTTCTGTGGTGCCCGGACTTTCCTCTCCTGCTCATGCAGCAGCGATCTTCCAGCCATCTGACAGGTACTTCTATCCTTTTTTTGATTAAAAATGCAAGAGAAACGACTTAAAAAGTCATCTATTTCAGTCTCTCCGCATAATCCCCAAGCATATTTTCAATATATGAAACGTCTTCTACGAACTTTAATCCAACAAATGCATCCGCATGCCAAGATACAAGTGCTTCGGTAAATTCAAAATCTTTAATTTTAATATTTACTTTGGCCCCTGTCGCTAAAGGCAGATCAAGCTTTAATCTTACGCCACCAAGTGAAATATCATAAAGCATACACTTGAATTCAAACTCATTCACAATCAATACGGCAGGCCACACAACAGTGCGCCTTTTAAACGATCGCAATGATACCAAACGGTCCTTGACATTATTAGCATTAGCGGCTTTCGTTTCCTTGGCATTTTATTTTTACGTGCCATTTTTCGAGCTTCCATTTTCTCTAACTCTCTACGATCACTCACTTGTTTATTGAAAACTTACTCGATTATATTCAAATAAAGTTACTAAAATATCAATATTTAATATTTTTTTACTGGAAATTACCTTACATCTCGGGCAGATTGGGCAAAATTAGTATTTAAATAGAAGAAATCCTATGAATAAAAGAAATATTTTCCTAATTCCAATGATTACAATATGCTCATTATTTTTAATCAGCGGTTGTGGAAAAAAAGGGATTGTTATTAAAAATGGTCCCGCTGGCCCTAACACTGGCGATTTAATTGACCCTTTGCCGGATAGTTTAGTAGGTGATAAAGAAAACTCTCGTCATAGCAACGAAACACTAAAGCCAGTTATAAATTAGATTTGTGCTCTAGTAAATTTTCTAATATTTTATATGTTTCTCTATCGATATTACCATCAATGTTGCTTGGACGAAAATGACGCTGAAAAGCAGTCGTTATTTCACTTGTGTTTCCGTCAACACCATCAATATCATAACCATATTTCGACAAGTTTTTAAGAAAATCATTTGCATTTTCTTTTTCAATTAATATGTCTTTATCTTTGGTAACCCAAACGCCAATGCCTTCCTTAGACAAGCTCTCCCAATCAAATAACTCACCTGGATCGATTTTTCTTCGCCACGCAATGTCGCTGTGGCCCAAAACATGCCAGGGTTTAATTTGATGTCTTTTTATAATGTCCTTTGAAAGCGATATAACGGATTTCATTTGCGCTTCTGGGAAAGGCTTATAAACACTCTCATATCCCGGATAAGCGTGCCCCGAATTAACAATTTCAATCCCAATGGAAAGATCGTTTAGTCCAACATCATCTTCCCATTTGGATATCCCCGCATGCCATGCTCTTTTTTCTTCATTAACCAATAAGAATATTTCACCATCTTCTTCTATAAGATAATGTGCACTTACCTTTGCTTCTTTTGAACAAAGCCTCTCTAATGCTTCTTTACCGGTTGCCATTCCCGTATAATGCAGTATCAAATATTTGATTTTACCATTCTGACGTTCATCGAAATTTGGTGATTTAACAACCTTCATTTGCTATCACCTTTGAACGTCTTTTTAATTGCCAATCACGATAATGAATTATACCTAATCCGCTAAGTGTAATCGCAGCTCCCGCAATAAATTTAAGTGTTATGACTTCATCTAAGAAAATCACGGCTGAAATCGTTGCAAAAACAGGAACGCTGACCATAGAGGGGGAAATCAATGTTACAGGATACCGTCTTAATAAATAATTCATTCCGCCATATCCAACAATTGTCGAAAGAATTGACGTATATAAGACCATGGAAATACCAACAATATCAAGATTTTCAATTTGTGAGATATGGTTTTCTTCAAAAATTAATGTCATGAGCAAAAACACCGGTACGCTATAAAATGAAACCCAAGCTTGTGTTTGAAAAACCGGAATAGCTGTCATTTTTCGCATTAGAATAACACCTAATGAATATAATATCGTGGCGGCTAATATGACTAATACGGCCGACCCTTCTTCTAAAATTGCGGGCTCTAATGTTATAATCAAGACACCTATAAATGAAACAACAACCCCACCGGAACGCCAGTAGCTCATCTTTTCAGATAAGAAAAAATGAGCCAGAATTAACGTTATTGGAATATTCATTTGAACCACAACAGACATTGCAGAAACATGATTGGTTAAATCCATACCCAAAAATACAAGAGCAAATTGAAAACCACCAATAAAATTACCAAGTACGAATAATTTGAACATAGAACCGGGTAATATTTTTAACCACGGCAATAAGCATACCAAAACAATCGCAAACCTAATGAGACCGAAAAGATATGGGTCCAGCTGCTCTAATCCGATTTTCATCACGGCGAAATTCACGCCCCATATAAAGCAAACAAATAATGCAAATAGTGCAAATCGAATTGGCATCAAATATTTCCTTTAGTTAATACCGCGAATTTTACAAATCTTATCATACGCATCATTGATCGCCGACATTTTCTCATTTGCCACGTCAATTAATTCTTCCGGCACACCTTGAGCCATCAATAAATCGGGATGATGTTCTTTAATTTGTTTACGGTAAGCGGCCTTTACGGCGGCATCATCGGCATTGTGATCAATACCAAGAATAGTATATGGGTCGCTCTGATCAGGACCCATATGGCTTTCGCGAATACGTACAAATTCATTTTCAGGAAAATTGAAAATTTTTGCAACCTGCTGCAAATATTCCATCTCTGCCGGATGCATGACACCATCGGCCATCGCAATATGAAAAAGCAAGTCAATGACCTGCTCCAGAACTGCCGGTTGATTATGAAATTGTCTATAAAGTTGTGTCGCATATCCTTCAAAGCCGGCGACTTCTTTTTTCGCCATATCAAAGAACCAACCGACTTTTTTTGCTTCACTTGGAGAAACATGAAATGATTTTTTAAAAACATCAATTTCATCGCGTGTGACAACGCCATCGGCCTTGGCCATTTTTGCACATAATGCAATAAATCCAGCTGCAAAAACAGCCTGCTCTTGCGAGGCCCCTATTTGTTCTCGGGTTGCCTTACTCGCTTTGCCAGCATAATGAACAGCAGCAGCCCCTAGTAAAGCACCAATTGGCCCTCCTAAGGCCATGCCTGCAGCACCGCCTAAAATTGTTCCCCATATAGACATTTTTAATTCCTTGAATTTAATACTTGAAAGACAGTATCAACATAAGTGCCAATTGATAAAAGTCACATATAAGTCGATAATTCAACATAATTCTGCGATAAAATGAAAAAAAGAAAATGAAGTGAAAATCTATATTTAAAATTGGCATTATAATTTGATTGAAAATCATTATGATGTAAACTTAATATCTTTAGCATTTACAAAAATTAATTTTCCTATGAATGATAACAATAAATGGCAGTTTTGGATTGATCGAGGGGGTACTTTTACGGATGTTGTGGCCCGTGACCCTAATGCTCAAGTAGCATCCTTAAAATTACTTTCCGAAAATACGGCTCAATATGATGATGCCGCCGTAGAAGCAATAAAAAGGCTTACAGGAACTGACGCGGATCAACAAATTGATCCTAATAATATTGAATCAATCAAAATGGGAACAACTGTCGCCACCAACGCTTTATTGGAACGAAAAGGTGATCCTACCTTACTCTTGATAACAAAAGGATTTAAAGACGCTTTAAGAATTGGCTATCAAGCGCGACCCCGCCTATTTGATTTAAATGTCGAACTTCCAGAACAGCTATACGAGCAGGTCATAGAAGTTGATGAAAGAATTGGACCGGATGGTGACATCATCACGCCTTTAAACCTTGAAAATATCCGTAAAGATTTAGAAACGGCCTTACGCAACGGAATAACATCAATTGCAATCGTGACCATGCATGGATATCGATATCCAAACCATGAAAATAAGCTCGCTGATTTAGCGGAAGAAATTGGCTTTAAGCAAATTTCTACGAGCCATAAAACAAGCCCGCTTATGAAATTGGTGGGGCGCGGCGATACAACTGTGGTAGATGCCTATTTAAGTCCAATTTTAAAAAGGTACATTGAAAAGATAGAAGATAAAGTCGGAAATATCCCCCTTTATTTTATGCAATCAAATGGCGGCTTAGCAAATTCAAAACATTTCCATGGCAAGGATGCCATACTTTCTGGTCCAGCCGGCGGTATTGTCGGTGCCGTTAGAACAGCAAGCCACAGTGGATATGATAAAATCATCGGTTTTGATATGGGCGGCACATCAACAGATGTTAGCCATTATAACGGTGAATATGAACGTGCCTATGAAACCGTCGTTGCAGGTGTTCGAATGCGAACCCCTATGATGAATATTCATACTGTGGCCGCCGGCGGCGGATCCATTTTGCATTATGATGATCAGCGTTTTCGCGTTGGACCGGATAGCGCGGGTGCATATCCAGGGCCGGCCTGTTACCGAAATGATGGACCACTAACTGTAACTGATTGCAATCTTTTACTTGGGTTTATTCTGTCTGAATATTTTCCAAAATCATTTGGTGAAAATTCTGACCAAGGTGTCGATATTGATATTGTTAAAGCGAAATTTAATGAGTTCAAAAGCGCGACTGATAACAATATTGAAGAAGTCGCCGATGGGTTTCTTAATATCGCTATAGAGAATATGGCAGCAGCAATCAAAAAAATATCTACGGAAAAAGGATATGATGTACGTGATTATACACTTGTCAGCTTCGGAGGTGCAGGGGGCCAGCATGCCTGTAAAATTGCCGACACCCTTGGAATCAAAAGAATATTCCTCCACCGTTTTGCCGGTGTTTTAAGTGCTTTTGGCATGGGGCTCGCTGACTTACGCACCATTAAAGAAGAAACGATCGAAAAAAGACTTTCCGATGAAAGTGAAAAAATCATTGAAGAAACAGCGACACGATTAACAAGAGAAACGAAAGCAAAACTAATTGATCAAAATGTGAAAGAAATAAATTTCTCAAGCAAAGCTCATATTAAATATAACGGTAGTGATAGTACAATTGAAGTGGACATCGCATCGACACAATCGATGAAAGCACAATTCGAGAACCTCCATAAAAAACAATTTGGGTTTATATCACCAGATAAAGAATTAATAATTGAAAAATTGACTATAGAAGCATTTGGTGGCGCCAGTGATGTTAAACTTGAAAAGCAAAACCCAGATGGAAAACTTAGCATTGAAAGAACAAAAGTTTATAGTAAAGGAGAATGGCTGGAAGCCAGTGTTATTCATAGAAATGAAATAGGTACACGATTAAAAGAAATTACAGGTCCAGCCATCATTCGTGAAGATCATGGTACTAACTATCTCGAGTTAGGATGGAAAGCCCATAATGATCAGGAAAATAATCTTATATTTGAAAGAGTAGAAGAATTAGAAAGAAATCATGCCATTGGGACCGATGTTGATCCCATACAATTAGAAATATTCAATAATTTATTTATGTCAATTGCCGAACAAATGGGGGCAGTTTTAGAAAATGTTGCCCATTCCGTTAATATGAAAGAACGTCTTGATTTTTCGTGCGCCTTATTTGATAAAAATGGAAACCTTGTCGCCAACGCCCCACATATGCCTGTACACCTTGGATCTATGGGTAAGAGTATACAAACCATAATTCATAACCGAAATGGTGTTATGTCGCGTGGTGATGTTTATATGTTAAATGACCCATATAACGGAGGAACCCATTTACCGGATATTACAGTGATATCTCCGTGGTTTGAAAAAGATGCAGATTTTCCCTCGTATTATATTGCCACTCGAGGGCATCATGCAGATATTGGCGGAATAACGCCCGGGTCAATGCCGCCCACGTCCAAAAATATTAATGAAGAAGGCATTTTATTTGACGACTTTCTACTTGCCGAAAATGGTGTCTTTAAAGAAAAAGAATTAAAAGATGCTTTACTGTCATCCGAATATCCTGCACGAAATCCTGAACAAAATATTGCAGATTTAAAAGGACAAATTGCCGCCAACGAAAAGGGGTTAAGTGAGCTTGACCGCATCACAAGTCATTACGGCGAAGAAACCGTCACAGCTTATATGAACCATGTACAAAATAATGCGGAAGAAGCCGTAAGGCGTGTCATCTATAAATTAAATAATGCCGAATATGATTATCCATTAGATAACGGTGCCCACATTCGAGTAAAAGTGACGGTTGATAAAACCAATAGAAGCGCAAAATTAAATTTTAACGGCACCAGCCCAGAACTTGATAATAATTTTAATGCCCCATTGGCCATCTGTCACGCCGCCGTTCTATATGTATTAAGATGCATGGTTGACGATGATATTCCATTAAATCAGGGATGCTTAAAACCAGTTGAAATAATTGTGCCTGATAAAACACTTTTAAATCCATCACCTCCCCATGCCGTTGTCGCTGGAAACGTTGAAACGTCACAGGCAATTGTCAATTGTCTGTTCCTTGCCTTTGGTGCTATGGCGGCATCACAAGGAACAATGAATAATTTTACATTTGGCAATGATGATATCCAATATTATGAAACCATTGCCGGTGGCATGGGCGCAACCGACAAAAACAATGGCGCAAGCGCCATTCAAAGTCATATGACAAATAGTCGTTTAACTGACCCTGAAGTGTTAGAATGGCGATATCCTGTTATTTTGAAAGAGTTTAAAATCAGAGAGAATAGTGGTGGCAAGGGTAATTTTAATGGTGGTGATGGCGTTGAACGTCGAATTCAATTTTTAGAAGATATGCAGGCAGCCATTATTTCAAACAACCGTAACATATCACCAATGGGCCTTAACGGAGGCGAAGATGCCGCACGCGGTGAAAATTGGCTTTATACAGCAGACGGTAATATTAAATCACTCGGCAGTTCAGAAGAAGTTACTGTCAATAAAGGTGATGTATTTATTATTAAAACGCCCGGCGGTGGGGGCTATGGTAGTTCATAAAAAGTAAAATGAATGACTATTATTAAAACGGCCAAAGAGAGAAACCACTACCTAAATCTTCTTCGCAACCTTGAAGCTGTGCGGCGTAGGTTTTAGAATAACCATCTACTTTTTTTGCCACACCCATCAACCATTTTTTCTTTAAATATGTTTTACGTTTAAAACCGCCATGTCCTTCGTGATAAGCAAGATATTGATTATAGGCATCCCATTTGGAAATTCCGAGTGTACGCTGGGAAATAGTACTATACCAGCCAACAAAATCTGCCGCATCTTCAAAACGGTCACGGTCGGCGCCATGATTGCCAGTTTGATCCATATACCATTCCCATGTGGAATCTTTCACTTGAGCATATCCGTAGGCGCTGGACTTACGGCCCCATGGAATTACCCATAAAAGATAATTACGGCCCGGTTTAGCATCATGCTGAAAACTACTTTCCTGACGTATTATTGCCAGTTGCACATGAATTGGCGTACCGTATTTTTCACGTACACGTTTAGTTGCTTTATACCAGTCGCTTTTTTCATCAAGAATAGAGCAACTATTGGCAACATTTTTAGGGGGCGTGGTCGCACATCCCGCCACGGCGAGTATCACTGCCGCTATGATCGCTTTGCTTTTCATAGTGTCTAAAGAATCAAAAGTCATAATAGAAGTCAAGTTATATAACCATTAAGCCGAAATAATGACGCTAAATTAATCAATCAACAATTTGATCTGTGGTGCTGATTTTGGTTCGATCGAATCTTCGACATCATCCATATCTTCAAGCTGTATTTTTTCAATAATATCAGCTTTTGATTGAATTTTACGGCTTGATGTTTCAATTAAATCGATATCTTTTTCCGCTTGGCAAAAATGATTACGAAGACTGGAAACACGTTTATCCAAACGGTCCATATCATCCGATAACGTTGAAACATGTTTTTGAATGACCCCTGCTTGATCACGAATACGTGCATCTTTTAGCACAGCACGAACCGTATTTAAGGTTGCCATCAAAGTGGTCGGGCTGACAATCCAAACTTTTGCTTTATATGATTTTTCAACAACATCTGTAAAATTACTATGGAGTTCCGCATAAACCGCTTCGCTCGGCAAAAACATAAGTGCAGATTCAGCCGTAACACCCGGTAAAATATATTTTGCTGCGATATCATTCACATGTTTCATCATATCGGTTTTAAAAGCGGCTTTCGCTTGCTTTTTATCATTATCAGTTTCAGCGGCTCCTAATCGATGATAACTTTCAAGCGGAAACTTCGCATCAACAACAATTGACCCTGGTGGATTTGGAAGTTTGATTAAACAGTCCGCTCTGCTTTTATTTTCCAGAGTAGCTTGAAATTCATAAGCATTCGGCGGAAGGATCGAAGATACAAGATCGTTAAGCTGTATTTCACCAAAAGCACCACGCGCTTGTTTGTTTGATAAAATATCCTGCAAACCAACCATCTGTCCTGATAAATCTGTGATGTTTTTTTGTGCCTCATCAATAACAGCTAGACGTTCTTTTAATTTCTCTAGGCTTTCGCCTGTTTTTTCATTGGATTGAACCAAACTATCGCCAACACGTTTACTAACCGCATCAAGTCTTTCATGCATGGTTCGTTTCATTTCTTCTTGTTGTAAAGAATGGCTTTCAGACATGGTTTTAATGCGGGCTTCAAGTCCAGCATTCATTTGCAATACCGATAGAAGGTGCCGCTCAGCATTATCCGCCGCAATCTGCCTCTCTTCACTATCCATACGAGCACGATTATTAATGAAGTAAAGAACCGCACATAATAATAAGGCAATCACGCCCATACCGGCTAATATTACGACATTTTGATCGATGATCACGTTTTCCGTCTCCTTATGGTCTTGACCTTATCGTCAACACATATTACCTACCATTTGTAAGATTAAAAGGATAAGATGAAAAATTATGGCTATTTTACCGATTGTAACAGTTCCGGACCCGCTTCTTAAAAAAGTGTCTGAACCCGTTGAAAAAGTGGATGACAAGGTACGCGCCTTTTTGGATGATATGCTTGAAACCATGTATGCTGCGCCAGGTATCGGACTTGCCGCCGTTCAAGTTGGTAAATTATGGCGGATTTTGGTCATTGATATAGCATCAGACGATGAAGAGCCAAACCCAATGTATTTCATCAATCCAGTTATCACGTGGACTTCAGAAGAATTCAACACCTATAACGAAGGATGTCTTTCAATACCAGAGCAATATGCAGATGTTGAGCGGCCCGCAGAATGTAAAGTCGATTTCATCGATTATAATGGTGATGAAAAGGAAATTCATGCGGACGGTCTTCTAGCGACCTGTATTCAACACGAAATGGACCATTTAAACGGCGTGGTTTTTATTGATTATCTATCCAAAATCAAACGCGGTATCTATGTCCGAAAAGTCAAGAAGCTCGTAAGACAAAAAGAAGAGTAAGGGATAACAATATGCGCATTGCTTTTATGGGGACACCTGATTTTTCGGTCAGTGCTCTTAAATCCATTATCAAAGCAGGCCAAGAGGTTGTTGCCGTCTATAGCCAACCACCCCGCCCCGCAGGAAGAGGGAAAAAAGAACGTCCCTCGCCTGTGCACGCATATGCACTTGCGCAGAATATCCCCGTTCACACCCCGCTAAATTTTAAAGAAGAAAAAGACCGTGTTGATTTTAACAATTTAAATTTGGATGTGGCCATAGTTGTTGCCTATGGATTGATTCTCCCTCAAGAAATTTTAGACACACCAAAATTTGGCTGTCTTAATATTCATGCATCACTTCTTCCGCGCTGGCGAGGAGCGGCACCAATCCACCGCGCCATTATGGCAGGTGATAGTGAAACTGGTGTAGGTATTATGCAAATGGAAGCAGGACTTGATACGGGGCCAGTTCATCTTGAAAAAAGAATTCCCATTGAACACTCTGATACCACGGGAACCCTTCATGATAAACTTAGTTTGTTAGGTGCGGATGCAATAGTCGAAGTCTTAAAAAATTTAGAAACGAGCTCTCCTGCCCCACAATCATTCGAGGGCGTTACTTATGCAAAAAAAATTGATAAATCTGAAGCGCATATTGATTGGCAAAAATCAGCACGTGATTTAAGAAATCATATCCATGGCCTGTCACCTTTCCCAGGTGCTTGGTGCGAAATGAATGGGGAACGAATAAAAATTCATAATGTCGGCATCTCAGAGAATAACGGTAATCCGGGCATTATGATAGGCACTCCACTTACCATCGCATGTGGTGATGGTTCAATAGAAGTAAAACGTGCACAACGTGCAGGAAAAGGCCCGATGGATATAATGGCATTAATGAACGGTTTTGATGTCAAAATCGGGACCAAATTTTCATGAACCGCTTCAAACTAACCATCGAATATAATGGTGCTAATTACCATGGTTGGCAATTGCAAAATAGTGCTCCTAGCATCCAAGAAGAGCTTGAAATGGCTGCATTTAAACTTTGTCAAACGGAATGCCGTTTCTTTGCGGCAGGAAGAACCGACGCGGGCGTTCACGCAAAAGGAATGGTCGCTCACGTTGACATCCCACGCGACATGGAAGCCTTCAAATTCATGGAAGCTATGAATTATCATTTAAAGGATGTTCCAATATCTATTTTACATTCAGAAGAAGTAGATGAAGATTTTCATGCACGTTTTTCCGCAAAGAAAAGATATTACCGTTATCACATTATCAATCGCCGCGCGAAATTAAGCTTACAGCGCGGACTTGCATGGCAAATCAAAGAACCACTTGATGTTCAGGCAATGCAAGATGCCGCACAAGTGTTAGTCGGCAAACATGATTTTACCACATTTAGAAGTGTTCAATGCCAATCAAAATCGCCTTTAAAGACATTAGAGAGCTTGAATGTCAGCCGAGAAGGTGAAAGTATTTATGTTGATACTTCTGCTATCTCATATCTTCACCATCAAGTACGCTCAATGGTCGGTTGCCTTTATTATGTGGGCAAAGGGAAATGGACTAAAGATGATATGGAAAATGCTTTAAAGGCAGCTGATCGACATGCTCTTGGCTTTAATGCACCACCTGATGGATTATATTTTATGAAGGTTGAGTATTAAAAGCCTGCATCATCATTTCAAAATATTCAGGATCAAATATTTTAAACAATATAACGATTAATGACGCATCAAGAAGTTTAACAAAGATAAGTACCCCAATAGCCAATGCACCACTTATTTGCAAACCGACTTTAAACGTAAACCAATGAATATAAATACTAAAATAAAACCCAATTACGGTTAAAATTATACCAGAAATATTATTACTAAAAAGCCCTGACCCTAAAATCACTGTCATCACGGCCATAATTAAATATACAAGTGCACTCATCCAATTATATGCAACTACCATCGGCGCATAGTGCTGTTCAATTTTCATAAACTTCGTAAAATAAGCCATTACAAATGCTGTAAAGGGTAACGCTAAAAAGAAAAAAACAACATTTGATAAAAAAGGGTACGCCAATGTTTCATCGGGTGATGCGCCATCAACAATACCTTGATACTGGAAAACGGAAACCAGAATTAATCCGGGAACCATAACAGCAATAGCCAAAAAACTTTTCCAAAATCCATCTGATGATAGATCAAAATATTCCATAGAATTCGGATTAAGTTTAACGAGCTTTAAAGCAGCCTTTAACGAGTATTGGATATAAGGAACAATTGTTATTTGATTATCATTGGACATAAAATTATTCCATATTCTTTGTAACATGCGAAAGCCATGACGATAAATCAGGCGCTGTGTGATCAATTCTCGTCTCTTTTACCCCATTATCAGACCAATGAACACCCGTATTTACCCAAACGGTCGCCATACCTAACTCTGCGGCTGGCTTTAAATTCCCTGCTATATCTTCAACCATAATGGAACTATTGGGATCAATATCAAATTTATCAATCATCTTATGATAACTAGCCTCATGTGGCTTTGGTAAAAAATCAGCATCATGAATATCAAAAAAGTCCTGAAAAAAGCCATTTAAACCTATATGACTAAGAACATTTTTTGCATATTCGGTCGACGCATTTGTATAAATATATTTTTCACCTGGAAGTTTATGTAATGCTTCGTTTAAAGCTGTGTCTACCTTAAGGACCGAGAAATCAATATCATGAACAAACTTTAAATAATCATATGGTTCTATGCCTTGCTCCGACATGAGCCCCCTCAAAGTGGTTCCATGTTCCATAAAATATTTCTTTTGCATTACCTTCGCATCAGCATAAGAAACATCAAACATGGATTGAATAAATTCAGCCATTTTACGATCGATCTGACTGAATAAATTTGCCCCGTGAGGATAAAGCGTATTATCAAGATCAAAGACCCAGTGGTTTATCTGATTAAGTTTTTTATAATCCACATCATTTTTTTGCATAATTAGTCTACGCCCGCTCATTTCTTAAAGGAATTGTTAATACTCATTCATTAAACTGTTTGCCAAGAGAATTCTAATAGTAACTGCAATTCAACTTAGATCGATTTTGGGCACCATGGATAATAATATCGCACGTTTTATCAATAATTCCAATGCTTCCGAGCAAGGTAAAACCATCGATAAATCCTCTGAAGAATTATCATTCCAAAATAAATTAATCGATAATCTGAATGGCCCGGCGATTTTAACTGACGAATCGCTCAATATAATTCATCAAAATATTTACTCTGAAAATTTGGTTCAAGCATTCCAAAATCGTAATCCTATTATTCATGGCATAATCATAAGGTGCATGACAAACGATTGTCCCGAAAATCAAAAATTTTCAATCGAAGATGAAACAGAAACTAGACATTATGATCTATTTGCATTTCCTGTGAATATTTCTAAGAATTCGAAAAAGCCATTTGTCCTTCTATTTGGAAAAGACACAACCGTTGAACAACATTTAACAAAAGCGCTTGTTGAATCGAGGCAAATGTTTAAAGATCTCGTTTCCTGTTCTACTGATTTTGCATGGGAAACCGATAATAAAGGTCGTTTTAATTATGTATCTTCAAACGGCATTCTAGGTTATTCAGCATATGAGTTAAATGAGAAAAAAGCGGCTGACTTAATCGTCGGAGCAGATGGTCTTAACCCTTTCGATACACTTGACGCCATTAATGATGTTGAAATATGGCTTCAACGCAGTGACGGTGAATTCGCTTGCGTACAGGTATCTGCCAACCCAATTATCGACAACAACTCAACTTGGCAAGGTGCACGAGGCGTTTGTCGTGATGTTACCGAGGTGAGGGAAAGAGAAGCATCCTTAAGACGCATTAGAAAAAATGAGCAAGTCTTAAAAAGAATTATTTCAACTATACGTGATGAAATTGATCCAACAAGAATGTTGCATACAACCGCAAAAGCCGCGCTTGACGGATTATCTGCGAAGCACTGTCATATTGCAAGCCTATCAAAAAATTCTGAAGACAAGTTTGAAGCCAAATTAAAGGCAGATGCAGGTGGCATAAATAATGGTGATTTTATTGATAAATTAATTTCAAAAGCTTTAAACATTTGTAACGACAGAAGCAAACCAATGCCGCCCTCTTATGTCGAGCAAGCGATAGACGGTAAACAGACACTAATCGGTTTTACAAAACATCATAATGAAATAAATGGAGCTATCTTCGTAACCGTCCAAGAAGAAAATAAAAAATGGAATAAGGATGAAAAGTCATTATTCATCGGTGTCTCTAGCCACCTTGGCATCGCATTTGAGCAAATTAAAAATTACGAAAAGTTAGAAGAATTATCCAAGACGGATGAATTAACGTCTCTTCTTAATCGCCGTGCTTTCACTGAAATGGCCAATAAACGACTTGTCATTCAAAAACGGCAAAGACAAAACTGCGCCCTTCTTTATATTGATTTGGATAATTTCAAACAAGTTAATGACACCTACGGGCATGCCGTTGGTGATGATGTGCTGGTCACGCTCTCATCAATATTAAAGCGCACCACACGAACAGAAGACCTATGTTGTCGGCTTGGTGGTGATGAATTTGCCGTTTGGCTTGAAAATGTTGATGAAAAAAGTGCAGTACATTTAGCAAATCGCATTCTTGAATGCACTACCGAATTACAGAAGTTAGCTGAAAATGATACAAATCCCGTGTCGTTATCAATAGGCATAGCCATAAGCGATGCTAAATCAAATTATGCATTAGAGACATTAATGGAACATGCCGATAATGCCTTATATGATGTAAAGAAAAACGGTAAATCAGGTATCGTGTTAAACCAATAGAAACTTTTATAGTGTAGCTTTCTCTTAGCACAAATAAAATACAGGTTTGAATATCAAATATGATTTTTAATTTATTCAAGAATAAAGAGAAAAGAGCTTCTGAGCTCGCAAGCTATGAAAAAGCCAAAAAAGCATTGGAAGAAAAGAAACCCAATGACAAGATGATTTTGGCTGAACAAGATACAACACCACCTGAAGTCTTATATTATTTAGCCGAAGATAAATCTTCCGATATTCGCTTAAAAGTTGCCGCTAACGCAAATACCCCCATACAAGCCGATAAAATATTGGCAAATGATGAAGACGAAGAAGTTAAACACGAATTAACTCGTAAAATTGCTAGATTGTTTCCCGATATTAATGAAGACGGAAAAGCAGAAATTTGTGAAAAAGCACTTGAAATGATCGAAGTTCTGGCCAACGATCAATTACCTTCTGTAAGAAAAATACTCGCAGAAGAACTAAAATCTTCAAATAGCATCCCTAAACATATTGCTTTGAAATTAGCAACGGATCAGGTTCCGGCCGTTAGTGCAGCAATATTAGAGTATTCCCCCCTATTAAGTGATGCTGACCTAAAAGAAATTATTGCGGCAACAACACTATCTGGTGCATTGGAAGCAATCGCAAAAAGAAATATACTAAGTGGTGATGTCTGCGAGGCCATTGCACAAACGCTGGAAATTCCTGCTGTTACCAATATGCTCGCAAATAAAAATGCGCAGATCCGTGAAGAAACACTCGATTCTATTATTGAAGAAGCACAGAACCAAGATATCACGCAGTGGCACGAGCCACTCGCAAAAAGACCCAATCTTTCAATTCGTGCAATGAAACGCATCGCAACTTTTGTTGCATCTTCACTCGTTGAAGTCATGATAACAGATAATCATCTAGATCAAGATCAAGGCGAAGAACTGCTGGTTAGAGTAAGAGAACGTATCAGTGATGAAACACCTGATAGCGATGATAAACGCACCCTCGCTGAGCAAGCATCCGATTTATATGAGCGCGGCGTGATTGATGACGAATTTATTCAAAACGCCATTAAAAACAAACAACGTGAACTGGTCATTCAAGCATTAATTTTAATGTCAAAATTGCCCGATCAATCGGTTAGAACAATGATCACTAAGAAAAAGGGTAATCTTGTAGTGGCCCTAGCTTGGAAGGCTGGACTTAGTATGCGCACAGCACTTCAAATGCAAAGCGATCTTGCCCATGTTCCCCCTACGGAATTCATTAACGCCAAAAACGGCGTTGATTACCCCTTCTCAAATCAACAACTTGAATATGATATCGCCTTATTTGAATAAGGCCTATTATCGTCCGTAGAGCAATGTAGATGTCGCCGTTGAAATTGCCTGTGCATTTAATTGAAAACCCATAAGGCCCGGTTGCGCAGCGGGATTAGCATCAAGCTTATTTTCTAATGCATAAACTTTAAAAACATACCTATGCGGGGTGTGGCCTTCAGGGGGACATGGTCCGCCATATCCGGCTTGACCAAATGATGTGATCGATTCAATGGCACCGCTTTTAACAACATCAGCATAATTGTCTGCACTAATGCCCTTAAAAATTGCAGCAGGAATATTCGTGATTACCCAATGCCACCATCCCCCACCTGTTGGCGCATCAGGATCATAAACTGTAATAGAAATATATTTCGCTTTTTCAGGAATATCAGACCAACTGATTTCAGGGATTAAATTCCCACCACTACATCCAAACCCATTAAAGACGTGTTTTTCTTGTAAATATGAATTCTTGCCATCGTTAATTTCTACATTCATGGCATATGCTGCAGAGGAATATATGAATAACAAAACAGTTATGAAACATTTCACTTTAATTCTCCAATTTTATAAATCGATTAAACCAATATATAAAATCAAATTACTTAGAACAATAAAATAACCTTACCCGTTTCTAAAAGTATAACCATATCCGTTGATTGCAGGCACACCCCCTAAATGCGCGTAAAGCACTTTCGAACCTTTAGGGAAATAACCTTTCTGAACCAGGTCCATCATGCCTTGCATAGATTTTCCTTCATATACGGGATCAGTCATCATTCCTTCTAATCTTGCGCATGTTCTGATGGCCTCCTTAGTTTCCTCGGAAGGCACACCATAAACCGGATATGCATAATCCTCATGGAGTATCACATCATCTTCGATGATTTCTTTATCTAATTCGACAAGTTCAGCCGTTTTTTGCGCAATATCAAGCACCTGAGCCTTAGTTTGCTTAGGTGTACATGACGCATCGATGCCGATTACATTTTGCTCTCTACCGTCTTTCGCAAATCCAACCAGCATTCCGGCATGTGTAGAACCAGTGACGGTGCAAACGACAATATAATCGAATTTAAATCCTAGGTCTTCTTCTTGTGTGCGCACCTCTTCAGCAAACCCTACAAAACCAAGACCACCATATTTATGAACAGAAGCCCCTGCAGGAATTGCATAGGGCTTACCACCCTTATCCTTTACATCTTGAAGTGCATTTTCCCAACTTTCACGAATGCCAATATCAAATCCCTTATCAACCAGCTCAACATCAGCGCCCATCACTCTACTGAGCAATATATTACCCACACGGTCATATACGGCATCTTCATGTGGCACCCAACTTTCTTGAACCAAACGGCATTTCATTCCAATTTTCGCGGCCGTTGCTGCGACGAGACGGGTATGGTTTGATTGAACGCCACCAATAGATACTAGAGTATCCGCACCAGAAGCAATTGCGTCCGGAACGATATATTCAAGTTTACGCAATTTATTGCCACCAAAGGCTAAACCGCTATTGCAATCTTCTCTCTTTGCGTAAAGTTCAACAGCTCCGCCCAAATGTTCCGTTAAACTATCAAGTTTTTCAATTGGCGTTGGGCCGAATGTCAGAGGATACCGTTCAAATTTTTCAAGCATGTTAAAATCCATAATGTTAAATATCTGCTTACTATAGCTCACATGCAATGAAAGGTGCTCTCTAAGTTATGTATAATAATTACTATTTATTCAAATATATTGTGATATATTAATAATTATACATTATTTTTTTATAAAATATGGAAGATTGTTTCATGGATCAATTAACAGATAAAATTGATATCAATATATTACGTCACTTACAAAAGGATGGACGCCTTACAAATGCGGAACTTTCAGAAAAGGTCAATATAAGTGCCGCCACATGTCACCGAAGAACACAAAGATTATTCAAAGATGGGTATATTTCATCGGTTCAAGCAAACATTAATCCTGAAAGTGTTGGCCATGGTGCCCTCGTAATGGTCGGCGTTGTGCTTGATCGGTCAACAAAAGAAAGTTTTAGAAACTTTGAAGCGGCGATTGTGAAATTACCATTCGTTCTTGATTGTCATTTAACAGCGGGTGATTTTGATTATTTATTAAAGATCCGTGTCCGTGATTTAAAAGATTTTAGTAAACTTCATGGTGACAAATTATTAGGCTTACCAGGCGTTAGTCAAACCAGAACATTCTTTGTCATGAAAGAAGTAATCGATAACGCAAGACTTAGTTTTTAGAACCGACTTCATGAGCACCTAAGACCCTAATTTCTTTTATGATAAATATCATTGTCCCGTCATAATTCGAGCACTAGGCTTAGTGAATGGCTTTAATATAAGGAGAAGACTGCATGAAACGTCGAGATACTCTAAAATTAATAGGGGCCACTGCAATGGCTGCGGCAACATCAAAAGCATGTCTTTCTCATTCTCAAGAAAACCGATTGATTTTAGACCCAGCCAAAGCAGAAGACCTTCATTATATTCACCGGAGGCTTGCTTTTAGCATCGATGAGAGACTGACATATTGGTATATACGCGCCGTTAGATATGGGTTTAAAGAAGGCGTATTCACACCTTTTTGATATATGCATGTGGGCATCATCTATAAATTAGAGAATTTAGATAAACATAAATATATGGCTAAAGCCGCCCTTAAAATATTTTATTTGGATCTTGAAACGGGTGAATTGATTGAAACTTTTGATAATCCTTATACCGGCGCAACAAGAGACGTATTACAGCCAAAGCTAGCAAAAGTAAGCCGTAAATTTAATCTTCATGGCGTTGAACAACCCGCATTTGACTTTAACAGTGAAAAGAAAACTGGCCCCGTAACCAGAAACGGCAATATAGGGCCAGCATGGATCATTGGCGATGACATATGGGTGAACGGTGATGTCATATACCGTGCAGAAATGCCAAACGACCTTGGGCAATTAATTCAGGTCAACGATTGGTCAACCTATCAAGGATCAATGAAACAAGTCTCTGACCCAAATCTTATGACTGCCGATGCAACACATACATTTAATGACATCAACACTTTTAATCACCCATGGATTGGTATGGAGGGCGTGAACGCATGGTCTATCTCCCGAGGTTTCGGTAGAAAATCCCATTCAGTCGACGGAATGCCCGACACCTGGCGGAAACTTACTGAAAAGACACATCCTGAACTTCTAGACGATAATCCAGATATTTTTTAGCAAAACTAACATTCTCGGGAAAAAAGTTAAACACATGTAATCCGTTATTCAATGAGACTAACCATTAACACCAAATAGGTTTAAAAAATAATAAATTCCGATCACAAAAAGTACACCTGCCGAAATGAAGTTCCATATACGTAAATATGGCCGCGGTTTGGCTTCGTCAGGAATATCATCGTTCATGATTGCCCTGTAATTATAGATCGCAATAAATGGTGCCGTGGCAAATGCCGTGCTGGTTGCAAAATTAATAAACGTTGAAAAGGAAGAACCGAAAAAATAAACAATCGATATAACACCTATGGCTTGTAATATTAGAAACCCGAGAAACGCTTTTTTATTTGTTTCTGAAAATCCGAATAACTGCCTCATAACACGAGGGGCGCCATCAAATAATGTCAACATTGTTGAGAACATAACCACAATAGCGGCACCACCTACAATAGGTATTGCCCAACTTCCATAGCTTTCGGAAAATAGGCTCATCAAAATTGCCGCAAATGAAACCGCAGAATCCGTTTCAGCGTTTATATTATTTAGATAAAGTAAAACCGCGCCCAATAAAACAAAAGCAAACGCAATAATAAGGGTCAGGGCGTAACCAAAGTTAAAATCAAATAAAATCATTTTTAACGTAAGTTGGTCTTTTAATTTTTGACGCCTTTTCGCGGACCACGCCGACAAGAAAAATGATGCACTTGGTGGTGTCGGCATCCAACCGGCCATCGCAATTAAAAAGACAATAAATGCAGGTGACCAATTAAGATCCAGCATAATATTAGTACTTTCTCTAATGGCAGTCGGCACGGCCATCCCTGAGGCCGCAATCGACATTAAAGTAAATAATATCACCATGCATATGACGAGCTTTTCAAAAAAACTATACCCAAAGGCAGCAAGCAGAAAAAAAGCACCAAGAATTAAGACTGTTATGACCAACAGTGTGGATACATCTATACCAAAAACATTTTTAACAATCCCCGCCGTCACCAATGAAACAGCCGCTGTTGCTATAAACATGTCTATTACGACAGATAAAATTAATATAAAAACGGCGAAGTGCCCATCTTTACGATACGCATCAAGCAAGGTTTTTCCTGATACAGCGGAATAAGTAGATGCAAATCGAAATAAAGGATATTTAAGCGCCGTTATTAAAAAAATAAGCAATAACAGCGAAAGACCATATCCCGCGCCTGCTCTCGTTGATTGCACCAAATGAGATACACCAACGGCATTGGCAGCGAAAATTACACCGGGCCCAAATTTAAGAAACAACCCTCTAGTCACGTTTAATCCTAGCTAGAATACTACTAAAACTAATAACTCTATTTTTAAAAATGCTAATGATTAATTGACTTTCCATGCGGTGATAGAAGCGTTCCCCATATTGGCAACATATAAATGACCGCCAAAATACCAATGCCGTCCCCGCTAATAATACTATTTCCAACAACATCAATGTTTTTTGTTTCAATATCTATTGAAAGCAATTCACCAGTTCTCATGCGCGTCACTAACAATTTACCATCTTGCGGAAGAAGTCCGTTAGGTGCCTTAACATCTTCACCGCTCAGGAAAACTTCAACGCCATTTTCTTCTGTATAAACCAAAAGAGTATCTTTCCCAGTATCAGAAATAAATACTTTATCACCTACAATATTCACATCATTAAGAAATCCTGCATCTTGAAAAGCAACGCGTTTAATAATCTTTTTTGAATTGATATCTACCATGACAAGTTCATCTATATCGGCGATATAAAGTGTGTTGCCCTTAACAGTAAAGCCTTTGGGCCCGTTAAGTGCCGTAATCCAGTCTTTTTCAATAATCTCACCTGTAAGAGAAACACGTGAAATATATCCGTTACCGTCTTTAGCTCTGCTATCACCATTGACATTTGATACATATATCTCACTGTGGTCAGAACTTGGGTGAAGACTTTCAGGACGGTCAAAACCTTCCAGTTTCCATTTCATTTCTAATGACTTTGATTGCGCAAATGAGATTGAATGTCCCATCATTAAAGAAAGAAGAAATACTATCATACTTAATATAGATAATTTTCGCATTAGATTTCCTTTATTTTTGGATGAGAGTCCCCGCCCCATGTTCTGTGAATAGCTCAAGTAGTAACGCATGCTCAACCCGTCCGTCAATAATAACAGATGCGCCTACATTATCATGAATGGCTTTAATGCATGTTTCTATTTTAGGGATCATGCCGCCAATGATTGTTCCATCTTCGATCATCTCATTCGCTTTCTGTTCATCCATTTCAGCGACAAGATTTTTTTCTTTATCCAACACACCTGCAATATCCGTTAGAAGCAACAAACGTTCCGCATTTAATGCCCCTGCAATCGCACCCGCCATCGTATCCGCATTGATATTATATGTATCACCATCTTCACCAAGACCAATGGGGGCAATAACCGGAATAATATCGCTCTCTTCGAACATACGCAGAAAATCAGCATTGACATTTTTTGGATGACCAACAAAACCAAGATCTAAAAATTGTTCAATTTGTGAATCTGGGTCTTTCTTTGTGCGCCTCAATGGCTCCGCAATAACCAAATTGCTATCTTTTCCTGAAAGTCCGACCCCTTTACCGCCAACTTTGTTGATCGCCCCAACGATTGATTTATTGATGCTGCCTGACAGAACCATTTCAACGACTTCTATCGTTGCTTTATCCGTCACTCTTAAACCATCAATAAATGAGCTTTCGATTTTAAGACGTTCTAACATTTTCCCTATTTGTGGGCCGCCACCATGAACAACTATGGGGTTCATCCCTACCTGTTTCATTAAAACGATATCACGGGCAAAATTATCAGCAAGGTCCTGATCTCCCATAGCGTGACCGCCATATTTTATGACAAATGTCTTACCTGCATGGCGACGCATATAGGGTAACGCTTCGGTTAAAGTTCCTGCTTTTCTAAGCAACGCATCCTTATCTACAGCACCAGAATTCATAATTATTCCTTTGATTAAGCCAAATCGGCAATAACACCGCGTAATTCATCAAGACCATATCCTTTAACAGAACTTGTGATCAAGACTTTTGGATGAGCGGCGACGTTTTTTGCAATTGCTTTCTGCGTATTAGTGATAAGCTTTTCTTGTTCCGATATTTTAACTTTATCACATTTTGTCAAAACCACCTGATAGGATACGGCCGTTTCATCCAGCATTGACATAAGTTCTTTATCACTTTCTTTAAGGCCATGACGCCCATCAACAAGCACAAATACGCGTCGTAAATTTGGACGTCCGCGTAAATATTCACGCATCAACTTTACCCAATCTTTAACAAGTGATTTTGATACCTTCGCATATCCATAACCTGGTAAATCCACAATATAAAGGCCAAGTTTCTTTCTCTCTCCAAGAAAAAAGAAATTTAATTGTTGGGTTCTGCCCGGTGTATTTGACGTACGAGCGAGATTATTACGTCCCGTAAGCGCATTCATAAGACTTGATTTTCCAACATTAGACCGTCCAGCAAAGGCAATCTCAGTCGCATTTGGTTCCGGTAATTGACTAAGTGCTGCGGCGCCTAATAAAAACTCACATTTATCACGAAAAAGCAGGCGCCCTTTTTCAAGGAATGCCACCTGCGCTTCTTCTGATATTTCTTCGTCTAACACAATGGTTCCTGACTATTTATTATCCAATGCAGCAACCCGGCGCATGATGAACCATTGCTGACAAATGGTAAGAATATTATTCCATGTCCAATAGATCACCAACCCAACAGAGAACCCAGCCAAAATGAAGGTAAAGATAATCGGCATAAATGCGAATACTTTTTGCTGAATTGGATCAGTCATTGGTGGGTTAAGTTTTTGTTGAAAATACATCGTTAAACCCATAAAGACCGGCAGAATACCAATCGCGATAAAGCTTGGTGGATCCCATGGAATAAGCCCGAATAAGTTTGTAACTAACAATGGGTCCGGCGCGCTAAGATCTTTAATCCAACCAAAGAATGGTGCGTGACGCATATCAATTGTCACATAGAGTACTTTATAAAGGGAAAAGAAAATCGGTATCTGGATAAAAATCGGCAAACAGCTTGCAAGCGGATTTACTTTCTCTTCTTGATACATTTTCATGGTTTCTTGTTGCATACGTGCACGGTCATCACCGTACTTTTCTTTAAGCTTCGCCATTTTAGGTTGAAGCTTTTTCATACGTGCCATGCTTTCATATTGTTTATTAGCCATCGGGAATAATAGCCCCTTAACAACCATAGTAAGAAGAATAATGGCAATTCCGAAATTACCAACGATGCCATAGAAGAAATGAAGGCCGAAATAAATAGGTTTCGTAATGAAATAGAACCAACCCCAATCAATGGCATAATCAAACATTTTGATACCACCGTCTTCGGTATATTTTTCTAATAAATCAACTTCTTTAGCGCCAGCAAAAAATTGTGACGTTCTCTCTGCTGTGGCGCCTGCGGGAATAGAAATTCCATTTGTGGCAAAATTCACGTGAAATTGTTCACCGCCATTTTGCTCAGTACGTGATACGTTGCTTACAAAATCCTGGGATTGATCAGGAATGACTGCAACCATCCAGTCTTTATCGGTAATACCGACCCAGCCGCCGCCAGATACTTCTTCTTTTTCATATGTATCATCTTCCAGATCTTCATAACCTATTTCTTCTTTGCCGTCTTCACCAACACGAATTGGACCTTCATGAAGAATAAATAAAGGTTGTTCACTGCTACGCCCTTCGCGGTAGACGCGACCATATGTCGCCATAGCAACTGTCGAAGATGAATTGTTTTGAACAGATTGTTTAATCGTAAACATATAATCCTGATCTAAAGACACATCACGTGTGAATATTAAACCTTCTCCATTGTCCCATGTAAAAGTTATAGTATCGTCAGATGAAAGAGCCGTTTTATTAGCCGTCCAAACTGAATTTGCATCAGGTCTTTTACCATCACCGATCCAGCCGAAATCAGCGAAATATGCATTAAATGAATCAGATGGGTTTAAAAGAGTAATTTCAGGTGAGTTTGGATCTACTTCTTCACGGTAATCAATAAGCGTTAAATCATCAAATCTAAGACCTTTAAGATTTATCGTTCCTTTAACGCGACCACCAGAAATCAAAATATTCTGACGTTCACCGATAACTTCATTGCGGTTGGTTGCTATTTCTTTTACGACTGGCGCGGCCATTCCCGGAATGCCTCCGGCCTCAACTGCCTCTGCTGACATTTCTGGGACGCCTGCTTGTTCCGCCGTTACCGCTTGTTCAGATGCAGCTTGCTCTGCTTCTTCGCGCATTGGTGCACCATAAAAATACTCCCACCCAAAAAGGATGACCATAGTCAACACAATTGCCAAAATAAAGTTACGATTTTCTTCCATCATACTATCTCAATTTTTCGCCGTTCGTTGCGGCATTACAATTACAATTTTCTGATCCCTTGTTCCTTTTATCAGGAACTGGATCATACCCGCTGCCGCCCCATGGGTGACATCTTAATATCCTCTTTATCCCCAACCAACTTCCCATAAATGGCCCATGTTTTTCTATTGCCTCCATCGTATAGGATGAACAAGTTGGCAGATATCGACATTTTGGCCCCAGAAGAGGTGAAAAGACATACTTATAGACAGTGATCAATGCTTTCAAGATATAAGAGACAATCAAGTCGAAAAACCTAAAAAGAGAAGTAAATATGGTCATCTATTCGCCTTTTTATCTTTTGAAGTCCCGTGCAATCTTTTTATCGCCCATTTTAAATCGCGAATCAATTGATCAAATGAACATGACAATATTTTCTGCCTTGCAATTAATACATAGGCATGTTTTTGCGAACCGCAACCTATAAGAACTTTTTTTGCAACTTCACGCAAACGCCTTTTAGCCCTGCTGCGTGCGACAGCATTGCCAACTTTTTTACTCGCCGTATATCCAACTTGAATGATATCGCCATCATCACAAAGACTATCCGATATTTGTATAACCATTGCAGGTGTGACCCATTTTTTTCGCGTTGATGCGACACGAAGAAAATCTGACCTCTTCTTCAATGTATCTAATTTTATGCCTTTATTTACAACAACTTCGCTCATTCAAATTGTTCCATAAAAAAACCGGTCTCTTATTTCAAAGGACCGGTTTCAAATTCGTTTTTTCGTCGTCAATCAGACTTCTATGCTGATAAACGCTTACGTCCTTTCGCACGACGGGCAGCAAGAACACGTCTTCCACCAACTGTCGCAGAGCGCGAACGGAAACCATGACGGCGTTTACGAACCAGAACACTTGGTTGATATGTACGTTTCACTGGACTTCTCCAACTGCCTTTAAGGCGCTAAATTAATTTCTCTGTCAGGCTCACTCTCTGACCAATGATTATGAAAACGGGTGTATAATGGGTATATTAATATAAGTCAATGCCTCTAACGCGATTAATATAATAAAAAAAAATAAAAAAACTATTATAAAACATAGCCTTTCTTGACCATTCATATTCACTTTACGATCACGCTCTCGTGAATGGATTTTATTTCTAAACAAGCGTATAGATGATTATTGTATTTTCAGTTAAGTTTAAAATCAAATATTATGACACCGGATTATATATAGTATGAATGTAAAAAAATATCTTCCCATCGCTTTGCTTGTTAGCGGATTGCTTCTTGCGATATATTTTGATGTCCATAAATTATTATCATTTGAAGTCATTGGCGAAAATTATTCATTGATTAAAAATTATATTGATGAACAATTTCTATTAAGCATCATCATTTTTGCTGCTGGTTATGCCCTGATTGTTGCCTTTTCAATACCTGGTGCTTCAGTTCTATCACTCATGTATGGAGCGTTGCTTGGAACAGTTGTTTCGGGCTTTCTGGTCGTAATTTCCGCGACTATTGGCGCCAGCATGATCTTTCTAGCGGCGCGCTATGCTTTTGCAGATACTTTAAAAGAACGTGCCGGCCCTTGGTTATCTAAAATGCAAGACGGATTTAATAAAAACGCAGTCAGTTATCTGTTGTTTTTAAGGTTAGTACCAGCATTTCCTTTTTTTGTCGTGAATATCGTTCCTGCTTTTATGGGCGTAACGCTTCGAACTTATGTTATTACAACGTTTTTTGGTATTATGCCTGGAACCTTTGTATTTGCGAGTATCGGAAATGGCATTGGTTACGTTTTAGAACAAGGAAAAACGCCAGACTTATCGATTTTAAGTTCACCGGAAATTCTTCTACCACTAGCGGCTCTTGGCTTGCTTTCATTAATTCCGATTGCCTATAAAAAGATAAAAGCAGGAAGAGCCGCATGAGTAATACAATTAAAGCAGACATATGTGTAATTGGTGCTGGAAGTGGCGGATTAAGTGTTGCTGCGGGTGCTGCGCAACTAGGGAAAAATGTTGTTTTGCTCGAAGGTGGTAAAATGGGTGGTGACTGCCTAAATTATGGATGTGTTCCATCAAAAGCACTTATCGCAGCGGGCAATGCAGCTCAAAAATTTAGATCATCAGAAAAATTTGGTGTTACTCCTCAAAACCCAGACATTAATTATGAAAAAGTTTACGACCATATTCACAGCGTAATCGCTGAGATTGAGCCACACGATTCAGTTGAACGGTTTGAAGGGCTCGGTGTAAATGTTATTCAAAGGTATGGTGAGTTCGAAGATCCAAATACAGTGAGAGCTGGAGACACTCTCATTAAAGCAAAACGTTTTATTATTGCGACAGGATCATCACCGAGTGTTCCACCGCTACCCAATATAGATAAAGTGCCTTATCTAACAAATGAAAGTATTTTCGATTTAAAAGAAACACCTAAGCATTTAATTGTTGTCGGTGGCGGACCTATTGGTCTTGAACTCGCTCAATCATATAAAAGACTCGGCAGTGCAGTAACCGTTATCGCACTTGGCTTTCTTGAAAATGAAGACCCAGAATTAAAAGACATACTTCTAAAATCTTTAAAAAAAGAAGGCATAAACTTTAAAGAAAATGCGGCCATAAAAGATATTTTACAAAATGAAAAAGGTATCAATATAAACCTTGAAACTGAAGTTGTAACAGGCAGCCATTTATTAATTGCAACTGGCCGCAAGCCCAACATTGAAAAGTTAAGTCTTGAAAAAGCGAACGTTGAATTTTCTAAGCATGGAATTAAAGTTGGTGAGAATTTAAGAACGTCCAATAAATCTATTTATGCTATCGGTGATGTCACAGGATGGGCCGGTTTCACCCATAAAGCAGGATATGATGCAGGCATTATCATTAGACGAATTGTTTTTGGCATGTTTTGGGCAAAGGCAAATTATAAAGCTTTACCCCATGCAACCTACACATCACCTCCACTAGCGGGTGTTGGTTTAAGTGAAAAAGAGGCCCGTGCAAAACACGGTGATCAAATCACCGTATTAAGATGGGATTTTGCAGAAAACGACCGCGCCAAAGCTATGGGCATTAAGGATGGCCTAATTAAAGTAATTACGTCTAAAAAAGGACTTATTCTTGGGGTTTCTATTGTTGGCAAGAATGCAGATGAATTGCTTGCAACTTGGACACTCGCTATAAATGAAGGATTAAAAATAGGATCAATGGCAAACGTTATTAGTCCTTATCCAACATTAGGTGAAGTGAGCAAGCGAGCCGCATCAAGTTATTACACTGAATCATTATTTAGTGATAGAACTAAGAAAATTGTTAAGTGGCTATCATTTATGGGATAATTAAATGGCGGGGATATTAAAAAAACTATCGATTAAGGAAAGTCTCTCCGCAAGACTTCTTCTCTTTACGATTTGTTTTGTGCTCATTGCAGAAGTCTTGATTTATGTTCCATCTATTGCGAATTTTAGAGAGAACTGGATTGAGCAAAAAATAGCGGAAGCGAATATTGCTATTCTAGTTTTGGAAGCGGCACCTGATTATATCGTAAGCCGAATGCTTACTGATGAGCTTCTAACATCGACCGAAAATTATTCTATAATGCGCCGCTTTGATGATGGAATGGATCCTCAAGTATTAAGAGCTATGGAACCGTACAATGTTTCAGCAAGATTTGATATTCGCAACGTACCTTGGACAGGATCCGTGAGAGATGCATTTCAAACATTAATTTTCATGAATAGAGAAAATTATTTAATGGAAGTTACCGGTAACGCATCTGGTGAATATGGAGGTGAAATTGTCGTTGTCTTTGATGAAATTCTTCTTTGTCACGATATGCTAATTTATTCACGCAATATCGTACTGTTAACAATTGTCATATCCTTGTTTACTGCAATGCTGGTATATTACAGTCTTTCTAACCTTCTCGTTCGTCCCGTTCAAAAAATTACTGATAACATGATTGCCTTTAGACATGCACCCGAAGACTTAACCAAAAAATTTATCCCAGAAGACAGAGAAGATGAAATTGGCTTAGTGATGCAGGAACTAGCAAGAATGCAGGACGATGTTAGGAAAGCTTTAAACCAAAAAGACCATCTCGCTAAACTGGGGGGCGCCATTAGCAATATTAATCACGATCTACGAAATATGCTTTCAAGTGCTCAGCTCGTTTCTGATCATTTAAGTACTATTGATGATCCCGTAGTTCAGCAACTCGCGCCTAGGTTTGTTAAAGCAATCGACCGCGCCATAAGACTTTGTGAAAACACACTCCAATATGGCGGCAGTGAGGTTGAAGAACTTAATGTAAAAACATTTAATCTACATAATTTGGTTGATGATGTGACCACTTCTCTCGGTTTATATGAAAATGAAAATATTAAACTACAAAATAACATAGCGACAGAGCAGAAAATTAAAGCGGATAATGATCAGCTTTTCAGAGTATTGATGAATATTTGTCGCAATGCCGTTCAAGCCATCGGCGAGACAGGAAATATTACTATAAATGGCATAGTTGAAAATAGCCAAATAACCGTCGACATTTCTGATGATGCACTTGGCATTCCTGAAAAAATTAAAGAGAACCTTTTCCAGCCTTTTAAAACCGGTAGTAGAGGTGGAACGGGCCTAGGTCTCGCCATATCAAAAGAAATTATTACCGCTCATGGCGGGACATTAGACCTGCTTAAAAGTGATGCTTCAGGAACGACCTTTAGAATTATACTGCCGCTTAATAATTAAAAGAAATTATCGAGGATCAATTTCATTTGAATGATCAGTTGGGTGCGGTGTCGCCGTCAAAACAGTAACACCCTTTGGTGCCTTAAAACGGTGCCATAAACCCTTTGGCACCACCGTTAACGTTCCAGCCTTCATATTCAATATTTCCGGTCCATCATTTGTCATGATTGTTAATTCAGTCTCACCTTTTAATATATATACCAATTCATCACCCATTGTATGACGTTCCCATGGACTTTCTCCAACAAAACTTCCTGTAAAAATACCACCCGTATCAAAAGCCCCAAGTGTGGCAAAAACTCCTTCCATTTCTTCTTCAGATGTTTGCGGTGTTCTTCCTTTTAGAACTTTTAATTTATTAAGTTCCTCTTCAATCTTTGCTACTCTTATTCCATTCATTGGGCTATATACCCTTCACGGCGGTGATCTGCGCCTCCCTCAAGTATACGACGACCATTATCATCATAAATCAATTTTATTCCATGAAGGCCACTCATCAATGTGACTGCCTCTACTTCGTGACCTAATGCTTTTAATGGCTCAATCAGTTTTTCGGCATCCGTTTCTTTCTCCACAAGTGCGGGACCATTTTGGCTAATAATATGGGGAGCGTTAATCGCTGATTGCATATCCATATTCCAATCAAGAACATTAATCATAGTCTGCGTTACATAATTTATAATGCTCGAGCCTCCAGGCGACCCGATAATAAGTGCCGGTCTATTCTTCTCATCAAAAACGATACTTGGTGTCTGAGAACTCATCGGTCGCTTACCACCCTCAACACGGTTAGCAACCATTTTTCCATCAGCATCTCGCGGGATTAGTGAGAAATCAGTGAGTTCATTATTTAACATAAACCCTTCAACCATAAGACGGCTTCCGAACATACTTTCCACGGTCGCCGTCATGGAAACGACATGCCCCCATTGGTCCGTGATACTAAAATGGGTTGTTGAGGGTATTTCAAGAACTTTACCTTCGCCGTAATTTAACGTCATTTCCATTGGCGGGGTTCCATAAGGTGCCTTCCCCATTGAAAAACCCGGTTTAATCAATCCTGCACGTTCTTTAAGATAATCAGAATTGATCATACCATTCACTGGGACATCAATAAAATCTGTATCTCCCGTATATTGATTACGGTCAGCATAAGCGAGGCTTTCTGCCTCAAGAATAATATTATAAGCTTCCGCCGAATGCGGCACCATTTGGTCAATATTAAATCCCTCAAGCAAACCTAATGTCGCTATCATCGTATGCCCTCCTGATGAAGGCGGCGGGATTGAACATACTTTATAGGTTCTGTAATTCCCGCAAATTACGTCTCTCTCTTTAGCGTGATAATTCTCAAGATCACTTAGCTCCATTAAACCGGGATTATTGGGTGCATTTTTAATCGCATCAACAATTTTTTCTGCAATATCACCCTTATAAAAGGCGGATATGCCCTCAGTGGCAATTCGTTTTAATACGGCCGCTTGTTTTGGGTTTTTCAGCAAATGTCCCGCTTTCCAAGGATCTCCATTTTCATCATAAAAATAATCACGAGACGCCGGTACCAACATTAATTTTTCATCTATTGTGATATAACGTTCCAAACGCGGCGAGACAATGAACCCTTCTTCCGCAAGCCTTATGGCTGGCTCAAGCACTTCTAACCATGAGAGAACCCCATGCTTATCATGAGCCATCTTTAAAGCTGCGAGTGCGCCCGGAACCCCTACTGATAATCCACCGTAAACCGCATCAAGTTTAACATAACCATCAACATCAGTGACGGATTTGAAGTGATCGGGCGTTGCGGCCATTGGCGCCGCTTCACGGCCATCATAAAAATTAAGCTGCTCACTTAATGACGCTTCCGGATCAAAATGTAATAGGAATGCGCCACCACCAATACCCGATGATTGCGGCTCAACCAGACTAAGTGTCGTTTCAACGGCGATCGCAGCATCAACCGCACTTCCACCCCGCTTTAATATTTCAAGGCCCGCCTTCGCGGCATATGGGTTTGCCGCAACCACCATCTGATTTTCAAAATTAGCATTCCCATTTTCTAAATTTTGCAGTGAAGACAGATTTAAATCACTAGGTGTGACGGGTATGATATTTTCGGCTTTTTCAAGTAATCTCGTTATCAATTTTTTTTCTAGAGTGGCATGGCTATTATTTTCAAACTTATACTCTAATAATCGCAATCTACTCGCTATGTCATTAATACGTGATTTTTCAATTTCTACCCCACGCCAGAAACTGGCTTTATCCGCAGCAGACGCATCGAAATAATCATTTAATGCTTTACTCACAGCTGCTTCTCGTTGCGGTAAAAGAAATTCTATGTCACGGAGTTCTTTTTTGACTTCTTCTAATGATATAACAACATCGTCAAAAGATGGTTTAGAGGGACTCGCGATATTAGTGACGTTATCATTAATCGCCTCCTTAGCATCATTAGGATTAGTTTCTTCAAGTTCCTGCCACAAATTATCCGCATGTAATTCTGGCCATTCATCCGAATTATTACTTGAGCATGATATGATCGAAACCATAGATATTAGTACGCTAAATAACTTTAAACCTTTGTTAAATAAACTTTTTTTAGACATAATATCTTCCGTGGATTTTAAATTGAAAATCATTTAACGCTTACATTAGATCATGACAAATTTAAGAACAAGCATCACATTCGAAGATTTTTCAAAAAAAAGTGACAATAATGTTAAATGAAGCTTGCATTCACTGTCTGTTATGAGTAGTTTGCCATTCACATTTTGAATAAGAAGCGCTTGTAGCTCAGCTGGATAGAGTACTTGACTACGAATCAAGGGGTCGGGAGTTCGAATCTTCCCAAGCGCGCCATTCAACACAAAAAGCCCGATGATAATTCATCGGGCTTTTTGTTTTAAAAATACATAATAATATTATTGGTAATTAGGGTCTTTCCATTTACCAGCAGATTTAGAACGAGTAGGTTGTATCAAAACTGGAGGCTCACTTCTCGGATAACCCTCACCCCAGTTTACAGGATCACCTTGCATTTCAACTCTGGCATTTTCAGTATACCAATCAACCAGGTCACCATCACAACGAAGAATGAAAACAAACCCGTTTTCTTTCCCCGCAACGAAATCTCCATGACGAATACCCGCAGGTCTAAAGAAATAGCTTCCTACTTTCATCGTACCAAAATTATATTCAAAATCACCATCAAGCATATAGGCTTCTTCAAAAACTGGGTGATGAGCAAGCGGGTGTTCTACCCAACCCGGTTCAGCTCTTATTAATCGCGTGTAAAAACCTGTTTCAGGATCTCGGTAAAGCAATTTAATATGTAATCCCGGAACAGGTGTGCCACCACGTTCAAAATCCATCGGGCTTCCGTTCACTGGGTCTTCTACATCATACCATTTCATTTTGCCGCTGCTCATGATCACGAGCTCAGCATCTTTGGCCTTATTATCACCGTCTTTATCTCCTGGTGTAAATTGCCAGTCACCATATTCTCTAAAAAGAAGAATTTCTGTACCCGGTTGAACTTCAAGTTCCGGCGTTAAAACTCCCTTAGGGGCACACCAATAATCACCATCACTTAATGTCGTATCGCCGATACGAACCTCTCCTTTAAGGATATACCATTCTGTAAGTGCAGTATGAAGACCAGATGGTCTCGTCCATACAGTTCTAAAGTCTACTCTTAAAGACGCAGAACCATCTTCTTCATCATAGCAAAGGTTCTTTTGAACTGCTTCACCCTGAGCGTGTGGTAATTCAGCAGGATGCCAAATTAAATCATCTTCGTGTACAAATTCTACATGAGGTCTCATACCTAATCTCCTTATTATTTCATGTTGTAATCTACCATTTAGTCAATATAGATAATAATTAATAATTTTTTATTATTATCATAGATATTGATCTATGTTTTTAAAATGCATTAAACACCCCAATGCCCGTCAATTGCAGATTGCACATTACGTTCGATTTTTTTCATTGGAAGCAAATCACGACCATTGTTTAGCATAAAATCAAGAAACATCTGCGCTACTGTCGAAAGTTTTTTATTTTTTAAATGAACCATTTCCCATTGTGATAGAAGAGGAAATCCTTCCACATTCAGTTGAACAATACCATCCGAATCAGCATTACTGAGGGTATATGCCGAAATAATAGAAATTCCCATATTAGCCATCACTGCATGTTTAATCGCCTCATTGCTTTGAATTGTCATAACATCGTTCATTTTATAATTATTTTCTTTTAGAAAGTTTTGTACACCAAATAGAGAACCAGAACCTGTCTCACGCATTATGAACCGCGCATGCTCAATATCTTTCCATTTTAATTTCTTTTTATCCGCGAGAACATGATTTTTCGATGCGATAACTGCAATAGGGTTAGGAAGAAAAGGATAAGCAACGATATCTAGACTATCTGGTAATTCACTAAAAATATAAAGGTCATCTAAGTTCTTGTTCAAGCGGTCAATGATTGTGCTGCGATTACCGATATTTAATTCGACTTCAACACCCGGATAAAGTTCACAAAAGGGCGCCATTATATAAGGTAAAAAGTATTTTGATGTTGTCACAACGGATATACTAAGCGTACCGGAACGAAGCCCCTTTAGATCATTTAATTCATCATCAAGCCGTCCTACAACTTCAAAAATTTCTTTACCTGCTTCTTCAACTTTCCTACCAGCTTCTGTAAGTTTTAATTTTTTGCCAACAACTTCATAAAGAGGAAGACCAAAAAATTCAGATAATTTTTTAACTTGAATAGAAACACTAGGTTGCGTCAGGTTCAAAACTTCGGCGGCTCGTGCTATACTTCCTTCTTTTGCAACTTGAAGGAAAATTTCCAATTGCCTTAAGGTTCCCAGTCTTGCGAGTAATTTGATATCTAGGCTTTTAACCAATCTAAGGCCCTCTTAAAATTCCTCTAACAATCGACCAAAGCCTGAAATTTTGTCTTCTATTCCATATGTTCTTAGGGCATGCCAGTAAGTTGCCGTATTAATCGCAATAACAGGTTTATTTAAGGTTTTTTCCATTTCCGCAGCTAAGTTAACCGCTGAAAGATTTGTTCCCACCTGAATAATCGCGTCAACTTCAGGACAGTTCAATTCATTAAAAACATTTTGCGTTGTTTCAGTTGTGACTTCAGCAATTGATGTCCAACTTGGACATTTCAAACATTGATCCCTCACTGTTTCAAAACCATAGTCACTAAAAAAGTTTTCAACTTCTTTATTAGCAATGGGATAATATGGGGACATAAAAGCAATTTTTTTGATCCCACCGTAAGCATTAAGGGCAGCAATAAGTGATTCTGATCCAATTGATATTTTTAATTCGGCGAAATCTTCAATTTGCTTTTTCCAGTTTTTTGCGCCTTCAGCGCCACCATAGAAAGTGACGGCAGACATTCCCATTACCAAGTAATCAGGTGCACATGGAAGCACCCCTCTAACAGCATCTATGGTATTTTCTGAGATGATCATGGTACCTGCCATAAATGTTTCATCAGAAATCGCACTGGCATTTTCAACATAAATACGACTGTAATGATTAGTAACACCTTCGGGCCTCAAATCATCAAAATCTGGTTGCACGATAGTATTGGTTGCGGGTCCTAAAACACCAAATTTTGCTCTATAGCCTAATACATCTCTCATTTAATCAATCCATTTTTAAAATTTAGACACATTAAGTAAATGCCATTTTCTGCTTACGCCTACTATGATAAACCGCATTTTATAAAATATTTTATCTATCTTTTTATTTTTAAAAGCATAAGTTTTTTTAATTCCATAAAAAAAGAACATATCCAAAACAAATTAGATATGCTCTTTAATCATAATAAAAAGTTTAAATTATCTTCTGCGTGGCGCGGTCCCTCTTGGAATATATTTCTTAAGACCTCCAACTTCTACCTCAGCACCATAGACATTACCTTCATCATCCGCTGTTACTCCTTCTGCGACATTAAAGCGTGTTGTTTTATCTGGGTCAGGAATAAAGGCTGTGACCCATCCTGTTTTTGCGCTCCCAATGTGGATGCCACGATCCCAACCAGGATTACGAGTGCCGCCTGAATTACTTTCACTATCACCCACGTAAAGAATATCATTATTATCGATATAAACACCGCTAGGTCGTCCAAACTGGCGCCATGAATTAATGAATTCCCCATCTTGGGTAAAAATTTGTACACGGTCATTATAACGATCAGCAACAAACAATCTTCCTTGGCTATCCATCGCTAAGCCGCGCGGTTCATTCATTTCACCAAATTCAGCGCCCAAACCACCGAATTCCATAATGTATTCGCCTTTACTATTATATTTCACAACGCGGTTATTGGGTCCTTCTTGGCCTCTTCTATGATGACCATCCGCGACAAAAATATCACCATTCGGCGCAACAAGAACATCGCACGGTTGATCAAATTCATATTTTCCTGAGCCAGCTTTTCCGGCTTGACCCAAAGACATCAGTAATTCACCGTCCGGACTAAATTTATGCACTTGGTGCCCTACCCCACGCTCCTCATCGCCTCTGCCGTCCGCGATCCAAACGTTTCCTTCATAGTCAACGTGGATCCCATGGGGCCAAACCATCATTCCTTTACCAAAGGTTTTTAAAATTGTTCCGACTTTAGCAATTTGCATGACAGGATCAATATCTGGTGTATCCATACAATTCCCATTAGCACCGCAACGCTCCGCAGCCCAAATCGTACCATCGCCGCCGTATTATACGGTACTCGTTGAACCCCAATTGCGTCCATTTGGTAATTCCGCCCAAGTACCAGGCACCATTTCATATGGATTAGCTTGTGCACTGGCCAGTTCAGTCATCGTTATTGACGCGACCCCAGCGAATAAAACTGTTTTAAAAACATTTATCATTTTTGTATCTCCCAAATTATTTTGATGTAGCTAGGATAGGCGGCAAGCCCTTAAAGATCAACCCACGAGCTTTAAGTTTTCGTGAAATCGACGCGACACTCTTACGTCTACTCCACCCTGAAGGTGTATTTTTTTATCCCCGATAGAGAGTGGTTTGATACTCTCAATTAACGCACGCTTCACAATAGTTGACCGATGAACACGGGCAAAGTCTTTATTTCCTAGTCTACTTTCAATATCCAAGTATTTAACTTTAATTTGTTTGGGCCTTTCAATCTTTAAGGTGACACTGGGAAAACAGATTGAGCCTTCTTCAAACGTCTGTTTTTCATCGTTGGTCCATATAATTTCAGGATTAATCATTTTAACAGGGTTTTTATTATCATTTTCTTGTAAATCATAAGAAATAACACGGTTTAAAACACCTACCATAGGCGCTGCAACACCCACTGCGCCTTCACTATATAATAACGCTTCAAGGCATTTTGACAGATCTATAATTTCGGTTGTGATTTTTGAGACATTTTGCGATTTTTCTTTAAAAACAGGATGGGGGCCATAAACCAGTTTCATGAAGTTCTCTCATTTAAATTTCCATAGGATAGATATAAAAGTATTCCAAGAGCTATTATACAATATATAATAGTTGAATAAATTACATAGATCAGAATATTATCTATACTATCAAAATATAATAAAGCGAATAATGTGCTATGAATCAAAAAGATAACAAAAATGATCATATGGCAGCCTATTGGATGCCTTTTACACCAAACCGTGCTTTTAAAGAATCCCCGCGACTTTATAATCGGGCTAAAGGCCTTTATTACGAAACCAGCGATGGGCGTCAAGTTCTTGACGCCTTTTCCGGCCTTTGGTGTTCTAATCTTGGTCATTGTCACCCAAAAATCACTGAGGCTATTCAAGATCAGGCTGCAGAACTTGATTACGCCACTGCGTTCAATTTCAGTCATGAAAAAGCTTTCGACCTTGCAAACATCATTGCTGAACAATTCCCAGAAACACTCGATCATGTGTTTTTTACCAATTCAGGATCGGAAGCCGTTGATACGGCCTTAAAGATGGCGCTTGCGTATCACCGTATAAACGGCGAAGGCACGAGAACACGCCTAATTGGTCGCGTAAATGGTTATCATGGTGTTGGGTTTGGCGGCATATCTGTTGGCGGCATGGTCAATAACAGAAAGTTTTTTGGCGGCCTTTTAACAGGCGTGGATCATTTACCATTTCCATACGACGCCGCTGAAGACGCCTTTACCCGCGGCGAGCCAGATACAGACCCTATGAAATATCTTAAAGAATTAGAGCAACTTATTACGCTACACGATGCGTCAACAATCGCTGCCGTAATTGTTGAACCGATGATCGGTTCAGCCGGAATGTTTGTTCCACCTAAAGGATATTTAAAGAAACTACGTGAAATTACAGAGAAGCACGGCATTTTATTAATTTTTGACGAAGTCATTACTGCTTTTGGCCGTCTAGGAGAGGCAAATGCCGCAACATATTTTGGTGTAACACCAGATATTTGCACAATGGCAAAAGCTATCAATAACGCTGCCGTACCTATGGGGGGTGTTATTGCTTCTAAGAAAATATATGATACTTTTCTTGATGGTACTAAAGCGGGTATCGAATTTTTCCACGGCTATACTTATTCTGCACACCCCCTCGCCGTCGCCGCAGCGATCGCCGCTCAATGCATCTATAAAGAAGAAGGTATTTATGAACGAGTAAGAAACAATATCAAATTTTTCGAAGATGGGATGCATAGTTTAAAAGGTGAGCCATTCATTACGGATATCAGAAACTTTGGTCTTGCCGGCGGCCTTACTATTGAACAGCGTGACGGTGTGATTGGTGCCCGTTCACATGATTTCTTCCTGAAAGCCTATGAACATGGTATCAATATCCGCACGAACGGCGATACAATCGCCATTGCACCGATATTGACCAGTAGCAAACAAGAATTAGAACCCATATTTGATATCCTTAAAAAAACAGCGAACGACATTCAATAACAAGCATCATAAAGAAAAACGTAAAGAGAAAAAAATGTATAAAATAGATCATTATATTGGCGGCAAAAATGTCGCCGCAACAGGTGGCCGATCAGCTCCCATTTATGACCCGTCAACTGGTCAGGTTCAAGGTGAGGTCGGGCTTGCAAGTACCGACGATGTCGATACAGCCGTTGAAACAGCTGCGAAAGCCTTCGAAAGCTGGTCAGATACCGGATTAATGAAACGTGTCTCAATCATGTTTAAATTCCGCGAACTTTTAGAACAAAATCGTGATGAATTATGCGAGCATATCGTAAAAGAACACGGCAAAGTTTGGGACGACGCCATGGGTGAATTAACCCGTGGTTTTGAAATCGTTGAAAATGCTTGTGGCATTCCTGAAATGTTAAAAGGTGAATTTTCCGAGCAAGTGGGCAGCGGTATTGATGTTTATAATACGCGCCAAGCACTCGGTGTTGTTTGCTCGATCACCCCTTTTAATTTCCCTGCGATGGTACCGCTTTGGACCATTCCGCTGGCGATTGCCTGTGGGAATACGTTTATTTTGAAACCATCAGAACGTGATCCATCATGTGCAAATGTTATGGCACGTCTATTTTCTGAAGCAGGACTTCCCGATGGCGTTTTTAATGTGGTGCACGGCGATAAAGTGGCGGTTGACCATATTCTAAAACATAATGGCATTGAAGCTGTAAGTTTTGTAGGTTCAACTCCGGTCGCCGAATATATTTACCACACAGGAACAGCCAATAACAAACGCGTTCAAGCACTTGGCGGTGCAAAAAATCATGCGATTATTATGCCTGATGCTGATATTGATCAAGCGGTTGATGCAATGATCGGGGCCGCTTTTGGTTCCGCAGGCGAACGTTGCATGGCATTATCGGTTGCCGTTGCGGTTGGCGATAACGTCGCTGATGAAATGATCACAAAAATTAAAGATCAAGCAGAAAACATCAAAGTTGGGTGCGGCATGTCAGCAGGCAATGAAATGGGACCACTAATCACGAAAGAACATTGCGCGCGTGTTAAAGGTTTAATTTCAGAAGGTGAAAAAGACGGTGCAAAAGTCGTATTAGATGGACGTACTTTTGAAGGCCCTGATGGAAAAGAAGATGGATATTTCTGTGGCCCGACAATTCTTGATAATGTTACAAAAGACATGTCGGTTTATAAAGAAGAAATCTTTGGTCCAGTTTTAGTAGTTGTGCGCGTGAACAGCTATGGAGACGCCGTGAAACTCGTGCAAGATCATGAATATGGTAACGGTACATGCATTTTCACAAGAGAAGGCGATATTGCCCGGAATTTTACACGCAAGATCAAAGTGGGAATGGTCGGTGTTAATGTTCCGTTACCCGTGCCCCTTGCCTTTCATAGTTTTGGTGGCTGGAAACGCTCAATATTTGGCGATCATCACATGTATGGGCCAGAAGGGGTCCGTTTCTGGACTAAGATTAAAACCGTAACGTCACGTTGGCCAACCAGCATTATGTCAGGCGCCAACTTAAGCTTCCCCTCTAGCGATTAATTCTGCTCGTTAGCAAGCTTAAAAATACTTAATATATAGGAAGGAATTTGCACATTACATCATCTTAATTTGAATTTTATACGAAATTGGTCTTATTTAAGATCATATTTATTTTGAAAACTATATTTTTAGCCTTAAAGTCATTGAAATAAAAAGGTTCTAGTATTTCTTTGCTAAATTATTTGTATATATTTAGAGATGAAAATAATATGAATAATAAGGATATTCGATCTTGATCAATGCTAAATAAGTCAATTTTTTATAATCCAAGTGAACCTGGATTAATAAGGTTATCAGGATCTGTGTATTGTTTAATCGCTTTGACAAGGTTCAAACTATTTTCTTCAATTCCTTCGCTATATTGATAAGACTTACCTATTTGCAAATGAACCACTGCATGCTCCTTAAATAGCAAAATCAACTTTTTCCTTAATCCAGTTACGAAATCTCGTATCTCTAGGTTTTCATCAAACCCTTTTAAGGAATTTAAATATTTCTTGTCAACCGTATCTTTATGCAATTCTTTCAAGGCGTCGTGCCAGAAAAATACAGGCTCAATCAGTGAGGCGCTTGCTCCTACCGTGACATACATATAACCAACACCAACTTTATATTCTTCGATTTTTTCTATATTTTCTGCAAATAAATCCCTAATGGCATCATGCAATTTAACAACACGCGAATGAGGGGATAACCCATGAACGGGCGCCCATCTTTCGCCATCCGGACCAACCATATTATTAAGAGGTAAAAATGGATTGGCATTTATAAGTGTGGGAATACTATTTTCAATTTCCTTGCCGCCCGCTTCAATTGCAATCTTTCTAATTTCATCCATATCGGACTTAGCAACTTCTTTTGAGTTATTTTCACTGGTTGCATGAAATGAATAAAGCACGTCCTTCATATATCCGCGCCCAGCTAAGGCAAGTTTTGTTCCTTTTTTAACAGCATCTAAAAAATTATCTGCCGCACTTAATACACCCGTTAAACTTTTTATGTCTTTAGCGATACTTTCCCGTTTCATACGCTGTTCTTGAAGATAAGGATCAAATCCGAAACATTCACTTGCAAGTCCTTTTCTTGAAATTTCGCTCATTGCCGGCAACATATCTTCGTAACGATCAAAACTGAATGAACCAAATTCATGATATTTTGGCCTTTTCATTAGCTTTAGCGTAATTTTCGCTTTAATACCAAGGGCCCCTGTATCCCCTAAAAAGATACCCGTTAAATCGGGGCCATAATGTCTAAAAAATACATTTCCACCTTTTACTGATGCAGATCCGGTTCTGATCATTTCTCCTTTTGCAGTAATAACCTCTAAGCCAATAACGCTTTCCACTGCCGAACCATAAAGACCCGTTCCAAAAAATAAGCTATTTTGGCTAACTCCGCCTCCAACGGTGGCTTTTAACCCTGATAAAGTTCCCCAGAATGGTGTCCTAACATCAGATTGCTTAAGTGCATCATGGATTTGTGCCCAGGTGCACCCACACTCAACAGTGATATACATATCCTCATGATTTATTTCGACAATTTGATTTAAGCGAGATGTATCAAGTGAGATCGCTTTTTCTTGGCTCGGTAAATACCCGCCTGTATATGACATACCACCACCGCGAGGGAAAATGGCATATCCAGCATTAGTCACAGCTGCCACTGCCTTTGAAAGTTCGGTTATATTTCCAGGTTGAATAACAGCTTTCGTAGTATTTTCCGCTTCCATAAAAACATCTTGAGAATAAAATTTACACTCTTTTTCTTCAGTAATCACATATTGATCACCTAATAAATTTGTTAATTCTTCTAATAATATTGAAAGATCAGACATTTTTACCTCAAGGTTTAGGTTTTATTTAAGCCTACTATAACAATGATTAAAGGTGCGATAATGATATTTGTCATTGCACTTTTGAGCAAAGAAATAAATCATCTAATCAGAAAAAATTAATAAAGGGAGCGTTATGGGAATCACCAGAAAGAACGGTGATACGGAAGGTCGCATCAAAATGGCAACCGTAAGCGCCCCCGACATCGACGCAACTCTTAAGAGCTATCAAGATCATTTTGCTTATAAAGTGATAGAAGAAAGCATTGTCACTGAGACACAAGCAAATTCTTGGGGAACCCCTAAAATGGTAGGAAGAAGACAAATCATTACGGGGCCAGAAAGCGGTGCCGAAGTTTATATCCGTCTAGTTCAAAATGATGATGTGCCAAAATATGAATATTTAAGAAGTTATGGCTGGAATGCCATAGAAATAACTGTAACAGACGCAGACTTACTTCATGCAAAACTAAAAAATAGCCCATTTAAAATAATTGGTGAGCCAACAGAGTATGATTTTAGCGATGCCATTTATCCAATGCAAGTAGTCGGCCTTTCAAAAGAATTATTTTATCTTAATCAAATTCGGGGCGACCTTTCAGCTTACGACCTTCCAGGAGCAAAATCCTTTGTTGATCATATTTTTATTATGATCTTAGCAACACCCGATGTGAAAAAAACCATGCAGTTTTATGTGAATGCTTTTGGCTGGGAGGAAGGTAAGACGTTCCATATACCTTATAGTGTTATTAATAATGCTTTCGATTTACCTGAAGACACTAAACATTTTCTTTCAATGTCATGCAACGGGCGCGTAGTGAATAATGAAATTGACCAATATCCTGAAGGAACAATCATCCGCCCTAGAAATGATGACATGCTTGAACCAGGTATCGCCATGACTACATATATGGTAGAAGATTTAGATAAAATTAAAGCCCCACTTCTGACCGAGCCGGCCGTATTAGAAAACGCCGGATATGATGGTCGTCGCAGTGCCTGTTGTATTGGTTCTGCGGGAGAATTAATTGAATTAATAGAGATATAAATAAATGTTAGAAAAACAAGAATTACTTGGCCCTTCATATTATGGTATCGCATTACAGACTGCCGTAGATGCGATTAATGATTGTGCAAATCGCGAAGACGCGCAAATAATCATGAATGCTACTATAGAACGACTTGCTTCGGAAATCCCTGCCAGTAAACGTTTCGTTGGCCCTGATAGTAAAATTATTGTCTTACCCGAATATTTTCTTACCGCTTACCCTCTAGGCGATACAATTGAAGAATGGGCCCAAAAAGCATGTATTCATGTCGATGGATCAGAATATGAAAAAATCGGTAAAATTGCACAAGATAATGATATCTATCTGGCTGGAAACGCATATGAAATTGATGATCATTTTCCAGGTCTCTATTTCCAGACGTGCTTTATCATAGGGCCAAATGGGAATGTCATTTTAAGGTATCGCCGATTGAACAGTATGTTTGCCCCTACCCCCCATGATGTCTGGGACAAGTATCTTGATATATATGGTATGGAAGGTGTTTTCCCTGTAGCCAAAACAGAAATTGGTAACCTCGCTGCCATTGCTTCCGAAGAAATCCTTTATCCTGAAATAGCAAGGTGCCTTGCCATGCGCGGCGCGGAAGTATTCCTCCATTCTACTGGAGAAATGGGCAACATGAGTGAAACCCCTAAACAAATAGCAAGAAAGGCGCGCGCGCTTGAAAATATGGCATATATTATTTCCGCAAATTCCGGGTCTATTCGTGGTCATGAACTACCCAAAAGCTCAACTGATGGACGCTCTGCTGTTATTAATTATAAAGGGCAAATTATGACAGAAGCAGGATATGGTGAAACTATGACCGCAAATGACTGCATAGATCTAAATGCGCTTCGCAAATATAGGAGAAGGCCCGGGATGAGCAACTACCTCGCCCGCCAACGTTTTGAAATGTTTGCCGATACCTATGGTAATGAAGGAAGCCAAAAGGCAAATAGCCTGCTTGATCAAAACGGTAATCATAAAATTCCTGATCGCGCTCATTTTATATCCGCGCAAACGGAAACCATCGCTAACCTTGCCAAAAAGAAAGTTATTTAATGATGGAACTTCATAGCATACTCCTTTTTATACACATCATTTTGATGGGTTATTGGTTGGGCGGTGACCTTGGTGTTTATTTGGCCGCTAATCGCGTAGCAGACCCTACATTGCCTATAGATGAACGCTTAAGGTTTTTACATCTTGCCATGAAGCTCGATATGGGACCAAGAACAGCACTTATTATGATATTACCCACCGGTTTTCACATGGCGAGTAACTTTGGGTTGGTATCACTGACGCCGCTTTTCCTAAGCTTAATATGGATCGGGTCACTTATATGGTTAGCATTATGTTGGGCCGTTTTTTTATATGAGAATATTGCTCTTGGTGACATGTTTAGAAAAATCGATTTAAGCGTAAGATATGTCATGCTTGTTGTTATTTTTGCCATTAGTGTATGGAGTATAACATCAGAAAATTCATATTTTGACTTATGGCTTTCGCTGAAATTATTTTGTTTTTCAATAATTATTGCGCTCGGGATTACGTTACGTATTGTCGTTTCTAAATGGGTTATTGGGTTTAAATTACTGCGCGATGGCTCGACAGAAGATGCAAATGAAATTATCTTAAGCGCTCGTAAAAAAGCCAAGCCGCAAGCTCTGTCAATCTGGGCGCTCGTATTCATATGTGGTTTTTTAGGGGCAACCAAATTAATTTAAAGATTTTCTTACAAATATGCCCACGCGCGTTGTTTACGGTCAATCTTTTCAAATGATTTAATTTGATTTATATATTTTAAGTTTAAATCAATATCGTCTAAGCCTTGTAATAACATTTCTTTATCGGCAACTGCGATTTCAAATTTTATGCTCTCATTAATTTTTTGTTCTTCAAGGTTTATATTAATATTGCCATTATCGAATTTGGTAATAATTTCTTCATTTAATACTATAGGTAATATCCCATTACGAATGCAGTTCTTATAAAATATCGCCCCAAAAGATGGCGCAATAATAACGCGAATACCATATTCATGAAGCGCCCATACCGCATGCTCACGACTTGAACCACAGCCAAAGTTATCTCCACTTAATAATATTTGTGCCTCACGATAATAAGGGTCATTCAAAATAAAATCAGGATTTAAAACACGACTTTCATTTGAGAGATAGCGCCAACCCGCAAAAAGCCCTTCACTTAATCCACGCTTAGAAACTTTTTTCATTTCTCTGGATGGTATAATTGCATCCGTATCCACATTAATTCTAAGAAGTGGAATGGCGCGCGAATTTATTTTATTTAAACCCCTCATAGATCAACCCTCAATTTCAGAAGCAGAACAAATTCGCCCCGCGATCGCTGACGCCGCAACCGTTTCAGGGCTAGCGATATGGGTTCTTGTTTTTGGGCCTTGTCGGCCTTCAAAATTGCGATTTGTGCTGCTCACAACACGTTCTTCAAATCCAAAGCTTTCACCACCTGCAAAAAAACACATTGAACAGCCGCTTTCCCTCCATTCAAACCCCGCATCCATGAAAATTTTATCAATACCTTCTTCTTCGGCAGCTAATTTAACCTCTGTAGATCCCGGAACACAAATCGCACGAACGCCTGAGGCCACTTTCATATTCTTAAGCAATTTTGCTACACGTCTTAAATCCGGTAGCCTACTATTGGTACAGGACCCAATAAATGCGGCGTCAATTTTAAGGTCTCGTAGACATTGACCGGGTTTAATCGCCATATAACTTAAAGCATTTTCTGCTGCGATTCTTTGGTTCTTATCTTCAAAATCATTTGGTGATGGAATTTTTTCTCCTAGTGCAATTGATTGCCCAGGGCTTGTACCCCAAGATACAGTCGGACTTAAGTTCGTCACATCAATGATAATTTCTTTATCATAAGTGGCTTCATTATCTGATTTTAAGTCTTCCCAATATTGAACGGCCTGTTCCCATAATTCCCCTTTTGGCGCAAAAGGTCTTCCTTTAACATAATCTATAGTTTTTTCATCAACCGCAATCATCCCTGTAAAGGCACCGAACTCCACAGCCATATTACAAAGTGTCATGCGGCTTTCCATTGAAAGTGATTTAACGGCGGAGCCAGAAAATTCAACGGCATAACCAACCCCCCCCGATGCTGAATATTTAGAAATTAAATGTAAAATCATATCTTTCGCGGTCACACCAGCTGGCAATTCACCATCAAAAGAAACACGCATGGATTTTGGTTTTTCCATCCTAAGAACATTTGTGGCTAATGCTTGTTCAGCTTCTGTGGATCCAATTCCCCAAGCCAACGTACCAAATGCGCCTTGTGTACAAGTATGACTATCAGGACACACAAGCGTCAATCCCGGTAATATTATTCCTTGTTCTGGCGAGGTAACATGAACAATGCCTTGCTCTCTATCACCGATATCAAATAGTCTAATATTCTCATTATTGGTTGCTTTGCGGGTCATTTCGATAAAATCACGGCCACCTTGCATCGTTGTTTTATCTGTTCTGCCGGGGAAAGTGTCCACGATATGATCCATCGTGCAAAAAACTTTTTCTGGGTTTAATACACTCCTGCCTGCATCCTCTAAGCTAATCAGTGAAATACTACCAGTGCGTTCATGTAAAAAAATACGGTCGATATAAAGTAAATCCACACCGTCCGCCAATTGGCAAACGGTGTGGTCATTCCATAATTTTTCAAAAAGTGTTCTTGCGCTCACTACGACTAGTTATGACCTCCGAAAGGTAGACGTTGTGGCTCAGTTCTCTCTTTAAATACTGTCCATGTTGTTGCATTAGGGCGCGTATCATCAATGGGGGGTGGCGTCATATATTTTGGTTCAACATCTCTGATATAATCTTTAAGCACTTGTGGTAATTCGTCATGACTATCAAGTAATTTACCGATCGCATTAACATATAAAATACCTTCGCGACCCTGCATTTCCATCCAAGGAAGCCAATCCGACAAGCGCGTCCAAGAAATATCTACATTGGCGACATCTTTATCACCATCTAGAAGGTCATCCGTCTTACCCATGAAGCTGAACATTTCAGTCGCATGATAAGCGCCACCAACATATTTCTGATAATCGCCTTGCATCGTATTGTGATAAAATAACGGAACAGTAAGATTAATAAACCAGCTATCCTTAATTTCTCTGCCTATCCATTTTGCAGCGGGTTTACCCTCTGCA